>ERZ791743.176-NODE-176-length-70834-cov-19.303028_pt1 | contig 70834 bp, 41 predicted proteins | sample MGYA00509952_ERZ791743 | MGnify/ENA primary metagenome ERZ791743 (study PRJEB30046, sample SAMN00792040) | human gut metagenome | study: EMG produced TPA metagenomics assembly of the A metagenome-wide association study of gut microbiota in type 2...
CGCTCCACAATGAGCCGCACGGCTACGCTCTGCACGCGGCCTGCCGACAGGCTGGGGCGCACCTTCCGCCACAATACGGGCGAGAGCTTGAAGCCTACGAGGCGGTCGAGCACGCGGCGCGCCTGCTGTGCGTCGACCAGGTTGAGGTCGATGGTGCGGGGATGCTCGATGGCTGCCAGGATGGCCGGCTTCGTGATTTCGTGGAAGACGATGCGGCGCGAGTTCTTCGGGTCGAGGTGGAGCACTTCGGCCAGGTGCCAGGAAATGGCTTCTCCTTCGCGGTCCTCATCGGACGCGAGCCACACGGCTTCGGCTTTCTTTGCCTGCGCACGGAGTTCGCCCACAAGTTTTTCCTTTTCGGCCGGTATTTCATATTCCGGCTTGAAGGTGTGGAGGTCGACTCCGAAGTTCTTTTTCTTCAAATCGCGGATGTGGCCGAAGCTGGACATCACCTTGAAGTCTTCTCCAAGAAACTTCTCGATGGTTTTTGCCTTGGCCGGTGATTCGACGATGACTAAGTTCTTTTGCGTCATGCTGGCTGTATGTTTTTATTTTTGGTGCAAAAGTAAGGAAAAAAGTGTGGTTGCACATTATTTATAAGCGAAAAACGCATTTATTCAAGGCTAAAGGGAATGCCGTGCCATTTTTTTACCATCGGCAGGGTGGTGGCGCAGCCGGAAAAGGCCGGCTTCGGCGGCGTGGCTGCCGGTGCAGAAGAAGGGGGCGCATCCCTCGGAAAACAATCCTTACTTTAGAAAATTCTGTCCTTACTTTAGAAAAAACACTCAGTACTTTCGTTTTTCCTGTCAGTACTTTCGTAAAACGCCGGGCGGAAGGCCACAAAAAAACTCCCGCCGGGCCGTAATGGCCGGGCGGGAGAGAATATCATACAAGGGGATATCCGGGGATTATGCCACCTTTTCCAGACGCTTCAGAATGGAGAAGATGAACACGGCGGAGATGAGGCAGAGCGCGATGAGCAGACCCCATACTACAACCAGGCTCTGGTCGCCCCAGATCATGGCCGGGATAACCGTCAGCAGGTTACCGATGGCGGTGGCTACGAACCAGCCACCCATCATCATACCTTTCATCTTGGGAGGAGCTACCTTGGAAACAAAGCTGATGCCCATGGGAGAAAGGAAGAGTTCGGCAAATGTCAGTACGAGGTAGGTGCTGACCAGCCAGTTGGCGGAAACGCGGGTAACATCGGCGCCGGCATTGATGGCGGCTACCTGATCATTGGGCGTGGCGAGGCCGAAGCTGCCCAAGGCAATGATGACGAAGCCGATGGCGGCGATGAGCATACCCAGACCGATTTTCTTGGGAGCGGAGGGCTCGGAGTTGCGCTTGGCCAGCATGCCGAAGAAGGCCAGCGATACCGGAGTCAAGGCTACCACGAAGAAGGGGTTGAACTGCTGGAAGATGGGGGCGTCGACGGGCGTAGAGGCCGGCAGAGTGGTGTACTGGTAGGCAATCACACCGAAGGAGCAGGCCAGCACGAGAGCTGAAATCACCTTACCCTTGCCGGTCTTCGACTGGAAGAGAGAGAACAGGGCATAAATGGCCACGATGACGAGAGAGAGAGTCCATACGTTGAACATCATGCTCTGGGCGCCGGTGGATGAAGTCTGTACGTAGTCACGGGCAAAGTAAGTCAGCGTCAAACCGTTCTGGTGGAAGGCCATCCAGAAGAAGACAACTACGGCAAACACAAGGCAGAGGGCGATGACGCGCTCCTTGGTCTGTGCCGGTGTCAGTTCTTCCGTGTGCTCTTCCTTCTTCTCGTCCTTCTTGGCGTTGTCCATCTTCAGCACCTGTGCATAGGTGGGGCGGCCCAGATAGTAGATGGCCATGGACACGATGAGCGAGAGGCAGGCCACGCCAAATGCGTAGTGGTAGGATTCAGCCACGGTGGCTCCCATGGACTCCTGCGCCCACTTCATGGCAGCGATGGCGGTTGACGGAGCGTAGAGGGCACCGATGTTGATGGCCATGTAGAAAATGGAGAATGCGGAGTCGCGCTTGTTGCTGTAGCGCGGGTCGTCATAGAGGTTACCTACCATTACCTGCAGGTTGCCCTTGAACAGACCGGTGCCGAGCGAAACGAGTGCCAGCGCGCCTACCATGCAGCCGTAGGCAAAGCTCCCTGTGCCCGCAGGGATGGACAGGAGAATGTAACCGAGGAACATGACAACGATGCCGAGGGTTACCATCTTGCTGTAGCCGAATTTGTCGGCCAGAATTCCGCCGATGAAAGGCAGGAAGTAGACGAACATCAGGAATGTGGAGTAGATACTTCCCGCTGCAGCGGCGGAAAGGTTGAAGTTCTCTTGCAGGAAGAGAACGAACACGGCCAGCATGGTGTAGTAGCCGAAGCGCTCACCGGTGTTGGCCAGTGCCAGGGTAAATAGCCCTTTGGGTTGTCCTTCAAACATAGTTTTTCTCTTTTTTTATTAGTTATTGAATTAAGTTGATTATTGGTTTTCTTCGGTTTCACCGGCAATATCGGCCACTTCGCCGCGGCTTTCCCGAATGAGGTCGGCCGGTGCGATTTTGATTTGGAGTCCGCGCTGGCCGGCACTGACGTAGATGTGGTCGAACTGCAGGGCGGTGGTGTGGAAATAGGTGGGAAAGTGCTTCTTCATGCCAATGGGGCTGCAGCCGCCGCGAATGTAGCCGGTGACAGGCAGCAACTCCTTCATCGGGATGGTTTCCACTTTCTTGTTGCCGCTTACCTTGGCCGCCTTTTTCAGGTTTACTTCGCAGTTGCCGGGCAGGACACAGACCAGATAACCGGTCTTGTCGCCGTGGAGTACAATCGTCTTGAACACCTGGTGCAGGTCTTCGCCCAGTTCCTCGGCCACGTGCTGCGCGGCCAGGTCGTTTTCGTCCACCTCGTAGGGGATGAGTTCGTAGCTCACCTTGGCTTTGTCCAGTAGCCGGGCTACGTTGGTTTTCTGTATTTTCATGTGTGTTTTCTGCTTTCTTCCCTCGTATGGCTTGCCGTTGTCTGTTCGTTCCGGCGCCGCGCCACTACCGACGGTGGGCTGCCGGCGTTCCGGCAGCTATGCCCGCAGTTCGTCCTTCAGAAACTGTGCCGTGTATCCCTTGCCCTGTGCTACCACCTCCTCAGGAGTGCCGGCCGCAATGAGCTGTCCGCCGCCGCGTCCGCCTTCGGGGCCCATGTCTATCAGGTAGTCGGCCACCTTGATGACGTCCAGGTTGTGCTCGATGACGATGACGGTGTTTCCTTTCTCCACCAGTTGGTTGAGCACGCCCAGCAGCACGCGGATATCCTCGAAGTGGAGACCCGTGGTGGGTTCGTCGAGAATGTAGACCGTACGCCCCGTGTCGCGCTTGGAGAGTTCGGTGGCCAGTTTGACGCGCTGGCTTTCACCGCCGGAGAGGGTGGTGGATGCCTGGCCGAGCTTGATGTAGCCCAGACCGACGTCCTGGATAACTTTTATCTTATGGAGAATATGAGGTACGTTTTCGAAAAATTCGACGGCCCGGTTGATGGTCATGTCGAGCACGTCGGCAATGCTTTTGCCCTTGAAGCGCACTTCCAGCGTCTCGTGGTTGTAGCGCCGGCCGTGACAGGTTTCGCAAGGCACGTAGACGTCGGGCAGAAAGTTCATCTCGATGGTCTTGTAACCGTTGCCCTTGCAGGTTTCGCAGCGTCCGCCGCGCACGTTGAAGGAGAAGCGTCCCGGCTTGTAGCCTCTGATTTTTGCTTCGGGCAGACTGACGTAGAGGGAACGGATGTCGGAGAAGACGCCGGTATAGGTGGCGGGGTTCGACCGCGGTGTGCGTCCGAGCGGACTCTGGTCGACGGCCACCACTTTGTCGATATGCTCGATGCCTTCCAGCCGTTCGTAGGCGAGAGGCTCGCGCAGGGAGCGATAGAAGTGTTGCGAGAGGATGGGGAGCAGGGTGTCGTTGATGAGGGTGGACTTTCCGCTGCCGGAAACGCCCGTGACGCAGATGAAGGTGCCCAGCGGGAAGGCCACGTCGACATTCTTGAGGTTGTTTCCCCTGGCACCGATGAGCCGCAGCCACTGTCCGTTGCCTTTGCGCCGCGTGGCCGGCACTTCTATGGCCAGTTTCCCGTTCAGGTAGTTGGCTGTCAGGGTGTCGTGGCGGAGCATTTCCCGGGGTGTTCCCTGAAATACGACTTCGCCGCCTAACCGTCCGGCCCGCGGACCCATGTCGACGATATAGTCGGAAGCCAGCATCATGTCCTTGTCGTGCTCCACGACGACGACCGTATTGCCGATGTCGCGCAGTTGCTGCAGGGAGTGAATCAGGCGCACGTTGTCGCGCTGGTGCAGCCCGATGCTGGGCTCGTCGAGGATATAAAGCACGTTGACCAGCTGCGAGCCGATTTGCGTGGCCAGGCGGATGCGTTGGCTCTCGCCGCCCGAGAGCGTCATGGTCGACCGGCTGAGCGACAGATAGTCCAGTCCGACGTCGAGCAGGAACTTGAGGCGGGTGCGGATTTCCTTCAGGATTTCTGTGGCGATGGCGCGGCTCTTGTTGTCAAGCTTTTCTTCCACGCCGTCGAGCCATTCGTAAAGTTCGGCCACGTCCATGGCCGCGAGTTCGGCGATGTTTTTCCCGTTGAAGCGGTAGCTGAGCGCCTCGCGGTTGAGGCGGGTGCCGTGGCAGGTGGGACAGGTGTCGGTGCGCGAGAACTGTTCGGCCCATTTCTGGGCGGCAGCCGTCATTTCGCTGTCGGCCATCTGCTGGATGAATTTGACGAGTCCGCCAAACTCCACATAATAATCGTCGGTGGTGTGGGCGATGGCGGCGGGGATGCGCAGACGGTCGGCCGTGCCGTTGAAAATCTCGTCCATGGCTTCCTCGGGAATTTCGCCTATGGGGGTGGAAAGGTCGCAGCCGTAGTGTGTCAGCACAGCCTCGATTTCCCAGAATATAAGTGAGTTTCGGTATTTCCCCAAGGGCGCCAGACCGCCTTCCTTGATGGAGATTTTCGGATTGGGCACGACTTTTTCCTGGTCCATGACGTTGACGTAGCCCAGTCCCTTGCACTTGGGGCAGGCTCCGCTCATGGAGTTGAACGAAAAGTTGTGCGGTGCCGGCTCGCGGTAGGAAATGCCGCTGGTGGGGCACATTAACTGCTTGGAATAGAAGCGCGACGTGTTGTCGGTGGCGTCGACCACCATCATGATGCCGTTACCCTGCTCCATGCTTTTGCCTACGCTTTTGCGCAGTCGCTCGCCGTCTTTTTCGCGGACGATGAGCTTGTCGATGACTACCTCGATGTCGTGGTTTTTGTAGCGGTCCACTTTCATGCCTTTGACCACTTCGCGAATTTCGCCGTCCACGCGTACGTTGAGATAGCCTTTTTTTCGTACGGTTTCAAAGAGTTCCTTATAGTGTCCCTTGCGGTTGCGCACGAGCGGGGCGAGCAGATACACCTTGTGTTCTTCATATTGCGAAAGGATGAGCTGGAGAATCTGCTCCTCGGTGTACTTTACCATCCGTTCGCCTGATACATAACTGTAGGCTTCGCCGGCGCGGGCATAGAGCAGTCGGAGGAAATCGTAGATTTCGGTGACGGTACCTACGGTGGAGCGGGGATTTTTGTTGGTGGTCTTCTGCTCGATGCTGATAACGGGACTGAGTCCGGTTATCTTGTCGACATCGGGGCGTTCCAGATTGTCCAGAAAGTTGCGGGCATAGGCCGAAAAGGTTTCGATGTATCGGCGTTGGCCTTCGGCATAAAGTGTGTCGAAGGCCAGCGAACTTTTGCCCGAGCCGCTGAGTCCGGTAATGACCGAAAGGCTGCGACGCGGCAAAACCACGTCCACATTTTTCAGATTGTGGACGCGTGCGCCATAGATTTCAATCAGTCCGTCGGCGCCGGCGGTTTCCGTTGCCGGTGCCGGCTGTCCGGAACAGTCGGGCTCTTCTGGATGTATGTCGGGTTGTTGCATATCCTTTTGGGGTAGTTGCCGCGCGGGCGGAGGCGTTCCGATGGCGTGGCAGTTGCGCGGGAGGTCTATTGTCCGCTTTCTTCGGTGTATCCGCGCAATATGTTGATTACCTTTTTCGTGTCATAGTTTCTCCCGTCGGCTCCGCGGGCTTTCACCACCAGGTAATAGGCACCGTCGGGCACGTCGCAGCCGCCGGCGCGGCCGTCCCATCCGCCTTCAAGGTCGCTCCATTCATACAGTTTCTTTCCCCAGCGGTTGAATACGATGGCATGAAAGGAAACGATACTCTCGTATCCGTCCTTTACGCGGAACACATCGTTGATTCCGTCGCCGTTGGGGGAAAAAGCGTTGGGAATTTCCAGTTTCGACTCGCGGATATTGATGCGGAAAGGTTCTTCCGTGTTGAAAGTAATCGTATCGCTGCCGGCCACGAAACTGATGAGCAGTTCCACGGTGAATGCGCCGCTTTCGCTGAAGGTGTATTCCGTATCCTCGTCGTAGCGGATGAGGAAGGGCTTTGCTTCGCCTTCGCGGGTGAACCGCCATTCGTAATAGGGGGTGTAGGACCCTATGTTGGTGGGGTTGGAACGGAAACGGGTCTGGAGCGGCGCGGAACCGTCATAGCTCACTTCTTCGCTTTCGCTGCCGTCGGCCGCAATCAGGGTCATGGTGGGCTGCGCAGAAGGCAACTCATCCTGCGCAAAACTTGCTGTTGGTAAGAAAAACAGCAGTATAATCAGCCAATAAGGCATTTTCCGGCCCATAATTTATATTTTTTGCAAATATACAGCATGCGGCGCGAAGAACAAAGCAAATTGTCTTTTTTCTCGTTTGAGGCAGTGCCGGCAACGGTGCCGGCCGGTGCCGCCGCCTGGTGTACGGCAAGGGATGGCTGCCGTAGGGCCGTATGAGAAAACAGACCGTTTTTTTTGTTCTTCGGGATTATTCGCGTAATTTTGCGAGCTGAAAAAAACAGAAGAAAATGACAGTATTGGGATTTACGCTCGTTTTGCTGGTCGGAGCCTATCTGGCCGGTTTGCTGGGGTCGATGACCGGTCTCGGGGGCGGAGTGGTGGTCATTCCGTTGCTGACGATGGTTTTTGGCGTCGACTTTCATTATGCTGTGGGAGCCGCTTTGGTCGCTTCCATCGCAACTTCCAGCGGTTCTGGAAGCGCGTATGTGAAGGAGGGCATTACCAACATCCGTTTGGGAATGTTCCTTGAAATCGCCACTACCATTGGTGCGGTGTGTGGTGCGGTCGTGGCCGTTTGGCTCAACAATTCAGCCATAGCCATCATCTTCGGTTCGGTGCTGGTGCTGACCGCTGTGATGCAGCAACGCCGGAAGAGCGACCACGAGGGCGTGGTCGGCTCGGAAATGGCCCGTCGGCTCAAGCTCTTCAGCACATGGCCGCGCAAGGACGGCACCCATCAGGCTTATCAGTTGCGCCATGTGGGCGGAGGTTTCCTGGTGATGCTGGTGGCAGGAGTACTTTCGGGCATTCTGGGCATCGGTAGCGGCGTGCTCAAGGTCATTGCAATGGACGGCATTATGAAGGTGCCTTTCAAAGTCAGCACTACGACGTCGAACTTCATGATGGGTGTGACCGCCTGTGCGTCGGCGGTGGTATATGTGCAGCGCGGCAACATTGTGCCCGGCATCGCCTGTCCGGTGATGATAGGTGTGCTTTTCGGTGCTCTGACCGGTGCCCGTCTGCTCAAGCGGATGGATGTGCGAGTGCTGCGTCAGATTTTCTGCATCGCCATTCTGCTGGTGGCCATCAATATGATTTATCAAGGTTTCACCGGAAGTTTTGAGAACAATTAAGGTATAGGAGTGCTTAGGTTATGGAAAAGAAACGTCACGATATTCAGCAACTCATCGGCAACACGTTGCGGTGGGGAGTCAGCATTGCCTGTTTCATCGCTTTCCTGGGCGGTGTAGTCTATCTGTGGAAGCATGGCGGTGAACCGATGCCCGATTATACTTATTTCAGCTATGATGCTGAGCATCCGGCTACCTATACCACCTTGTCGGGAATTTTCGCCGGCTTATGGGAGGGCGAGGCCTACAGTTGGATTCAGTTGGGAGTGATAGCGCTGCTGCTGACGCCTATTATGCGGGTGGTACTCTCGCTGGTCGACTTTGTGCAGGAGCGCGACTGGCTCTACGCGGCTATTACGGCTGTGGTGCTGGCCATCATTATTGTCAATTCCATAGGCGGATATTGATGCAGACTTGAAAAATACCGGTGAAACCGCGTTTTTCTCGGTCTTTTGTGCGGAGAAACGGTATGTTTCCTTAACCGGTACCGTTATATTCCGGCCTTTGCGGCCCGGCGTGAAAATGCCGTTGGATAGTTTCCTCAGGTGGAAAATCCAACGGCATTTTCTTTTTTCCATTTGCTTTGAGGACCGCACGGGGCGTTTGGCTTCCGGCCGCCTGTCCGGTGCTGGCGGAAGGAGGCTTGCGGGGCGGAGCCGCGGCAAATCCGTGTGGCGTATCTTTCAGCGCTGTGTCTTTACTTCCGTGCGGAAAGGCAGTATGGGCAAGCCGGCCTCTGTGCGCAGACTTCCGATGGTGGCGTCGTCGAAGCAGTAGCTTACTTTCCACGGACCGGGAATGCCTTTGACCGGAATATAAATCTGGCGGCCTTTGAGCTTGAAGCCTTTGTCTACAACGGAACTGTCGCTGCCGGTGACCCGCAGACCCACCACTTCGGGCGAAGTGGAGCTGAGCTGTTCGAAGCGGCCCGACAGACTGACAACAATATGCTTGCCGTCGAATTGTGCGCTGCTCAGGGCCGGACTTTCATAGGCTGCTGTGTAGCGGCCATATTCGCGGTCCGTCACCATGGCTGCCAGACGTTCGCCGATGGCCCGCTTGTTGCGCGGATGGATGTCACGCACATTGTCCACGAGGTCGGAAATGCAAATCATGCCGGTGCGTTCCACCCGGCTGAGCATCAGTTCCTGCTGCTCCCTGACAATGGCCGGCCCGTTCTTGGGGTCGTTATAGGTGTAGGGGGCAATCTGAACATAATAGAAGGGCAGTGGCTGTGCAAAGCAGTCGCGCCATGATTCCACCAGGCGCGTCATCAGCCGGCAGTAGGCATCGGGGTGGTCACGGTTGGATTCACCCTGATACCAGATGCATCCGGCCACGCCGTAGGGGGCTACGGGATGAATCATCTGGTTGAAGAGGACTCCGGGACGGTCGGGCCACCAGGCCGTCGGCTGGTGACTGACGGCTGAAAGGGTTTTGTCGGCCGCGATGGCGTCGGCCGGTGTCCACACTTCGGCGGGTGTCCCTCCCCAGGCTGCTACAATGATGCCTATCGGTACGTTGAGGTGCTGTTCCAGATAGCGGGCAAAGAAATAGGCGGTGGCGCTGGTGCGGCGCATGCTGGCAGGCGATGATACCTCCCAGCGGGTGCGGGCGTCGGTCTGTGGCGTGTCGGCTCCCTGCTTGGGCATGTGCAGAATGCGCACCCGCTGGCAGTCGGCCCGGGCCACTTCTTCTTTCCCGTTCAGAATGCCGGTGTTGGCTGACCATTCCATGTTCGACTGTCCGCTGCACAGCCACACTTCCCCCAGCAGGACATCGGAGAAATGTACTCGTCCGCTACCGGCGAATACGTCCATCGTGTAAGGGCCGCCAGCCTGTGCCGTGGGCAGTTGGGCCGACCATCGTCCGTCGTTGCTGACCGTGGTGCGTATGGTGTCGCGGGGCGCCCAGGACCCGACGATGGATACGCGTTCCGACGCATTGCCCCAGCCCCATACGGCTACTTTCGTTTTTTGTTGCAGCACCATGCCATTGGAAAAGACTGCGGGCAGCTGCAGCTGCGCTATGGCTGCTGTGGCGAGTGAACTGCCGGCAACGACGGCCAGCAGCATTTTTCTGATTCGTTCCATAATATTCGATGAAAGGGTTAAAAATTGAATGCAGGGAATGGTGTTTCCGATTTCATTTAGCGCAGATAATAGCGGCTGGCCTGTTTTTCGCGGCCGGTCACAATCTGGCGGAAGCGTTCGTCGTCGGCCTGGGGAAACTGTGCGAGCTGCTGCCATTGCGTACTGCCGTAAACACCGGCTCGGGCATAGTCGAACGGCTTAAAGCCGATTTTCCGGATGTTCCGGTGGCTTTTGAAGTGAAAGTCCCCTTGCTGCGGGGCAACAAAGAGCGGATCGGCCAGTACGGCATCCTTGTCTTTCGTTTTGCGCCATTCCTCGAACGTCCGGTTAAGGAAACGCGGTTCGTCGGTGCGGAGGTCCCAGTAAAGATTCTTCTGCATGTCGATGCGGGCGCGGTCCCAGGCTCCTTGCAGAAGAACGCCGCAGTCGGCCAGTACGATGTTGTTGCAGAAGGTGAACGAACGGTGGTTTTCCACCCTTGAGAATTGCAGCTGGTAGTATTGGCTGAAGGCGAAGATGTTGTTGCGGACGATGTTGTCGCGGCCGTAGTGCTGGTGGAAAGCACCGCTTTTGCAGGCATATACCAGATTGTCCTCCAGCACGATTTCCGAACTGCCTTCGTCGGTGTAGAGTCCCCAGCCGCCGTAGTCGTAGGAATAAATGTCGTGGATGACATTGTGGTGCACGCGGGTACCGGGCGACGTGCCCAGCAGATAAATGGCACCCATGTCGGAGAGTTCGCCCCAGCCCAGGTGATGGATGTGGTTGTAGCCCACTTCATTGTTGTAAGAGTAACTGGGAGCGTAGCCCCATACCCATCCCACGGAGATTCCGGTGTAGAAAAGGTCGGAAATGTCGTTGTGGACCACCCGGTTGTCGTGTGCGTTCATCACCAGCACGCCTACGGCACTCGGCGATACGCGGCCGGCTTTCCGTATGATGTTGTTTTCTACCGTAATGTGGTGGCACACCTCGTTGGCGGGCGGTGTCGTGTTTTCTCCTATTTTTACTCCGCCGGCGCCCAGGTCGTAGAGGAAGGAGTGCTTCACCGAGCAGTCGTGGCAGTTGCGGCCCAGCCAGAAGGCGTAGTTGCCGGTGTGCTGCACGGTGCATCCGTCAAAATGAATGTTGCGCGCGTGGTCCGCATGAATGGCGGCACCGATGGTCGATGCGGCCTGCGCGGGGTCAACGCCCCAGTTCGGCATGACGTAGGCGGCGTGTTCGAAGCAAAGGCGGCGGAAGGTGACATTTTCCACCGGTGCCGTGGGCTGCCCTTCGATTCTTACCAGCGTCGGCAATACGGGGGCGTAGGCCACGGCCTTGTCGGGCGTTTCGCCCTTGCGCGGGATATAGAGCAGGTCGCCGTCGGGTTTCAGATACCATTCGCCGGGCACCGACAGGGCGTCTTCGTAGTTTTCCAGTATGCAGCGGCTGCCTTTTCCCACCGGATTCCAGGGTTTCATGCCAGTGCCGCTGGTGCAGAGGTAGCCGGAATCGGGCACGGCCTTGTCGAGGTAGCGGCGGGTATTGTCCCATTTGTGGAAAAACATGACCATCACGTTCCGTATTTCGTCGGCGTCCGACCATGAAAGCGAGCGTGTATCCTCCGGCTGCAGGCGGTAACGTTGCACGGCATATTCGGGCGAGCGGTCTTTTCCACGATAGGGTATCCACTCCTTGACTTCCTGAACGAAGAACCAGCCCTTGTCGGGCGATTTGGCCCTGACGGCCCGTTGTCCGCCTACGTAGAGCTGTTCCACCTTCAGTCCGTAACGTTCCGTTTCGTCAATGTGGGTTTTCCACCAGCCGCGTTCCGTTTTCTCCCATTTGGGCAGGCGGATGCCACCGCTCAGCACGGTGCCTCCGGCGGCATCTCCCTCAATGACAACAGGCCTTTGGGGCGAGCGGCTGAGGCGCAGGGTCTTGTCCAGTTCATACCGTCCCGGCGCCATCCGGATGTAAAGGGTATCCGTGCCCGTGCGTGTGCAGGCCACGTCGTAGGCGTATTGCAGGGTGGCGAGGGGTTGTCCGGCGGTGCCGCGTTCCGGCGCGTCGCTGCCGTCGGGCGCTACGTGGATTACCTGTTGTGCGGCCGCAGTTCCGCATAGCAGGCAGGACAGCAGTGCCGGTAAAATCAGTTTTTTCATGTCTGTGATTTTTGTGTGTGGAAAAAAGGATGAACAGAGAAAATGCCCGGCCCCCGCTGTTTCCAGAAGACGGGGGCACAGGCTGCATGTGAACTGTGCCGGTTGGGCGGCACGGCATGTTTATTGTGCAATCAGCTCATAGACAGCGCTGGACAATTCTTTCCCGAGCTCCAGGTAGAAGCCCTGCTCCATGAGCACTTTTCCGCTGATGACCTTTCCGTCAAGCTGTCCCTTCTTGTCCGGACGCTCAGGGTTGAGCTCGCGGAACAGATATTTCCGGTTGGGGTCCAGTCCCTGCAGGATGCGCGATTCGGCGGGAATGCTGCGGATGAATTGGGTTCGGTAGAGAAAGTAGACAGCACGGTCCTTTTCGGGAGTCACATACATCAGCGATACGTAGTGCTTTTTCTCATAGGGTGAGATGAGCCGGTAAAGGTCGCCTTGCTGCACCACGGGCCGGATGTCCTTGTAGGTGGCGATGGCGCGGCGGGCAAATTCCTTTTCCTTGTCGGAGAGGTCGGACGGTTTCATTTCCATACCCAGCCGTCCGGTCATGGCTACGTCGAAGCGGAACTTGAGGGGGATGTTGCGTCCGGTCTGGTGGTTGGGCGAGGCGCTGACATGGGCCGCCATGACATTGGCCGGGTAGTATTGCGAAACGCCCCACTGGATGAAGAGGCGCTGCAGTGCGTCGGTATTGTCGCTGGTCCAGCATTCGTTGAAGTAGGGGAAGTAGGCATAGTTCATGCGTCCGCCTCCGCTGGCGCACAACTGGATGACGAGTTTCGGATATTTGGCGCGGATGCGTTCGAGCGTCTTCTGCAGTCCGCGGTGGTATTCGATGTAGATGTGCGACTGTCTGTCGGCCGGCAGATAGGGCGAAGCAGCGTTTTCCATGGAGAAGTTGGCGTCCCATTTCATGTAGTAAATGTCGGGATTCTGCTGCATCAGCCCGTCCACGACGTTGAACACGTGGTCCTGCACCTTGGGATTGCTCATGTCGAGCATAAGTTGCGTGCCGCCGCGGCCTTTTACCGGTTCGCGTTCGGGTTGCCGGAGCACCCAGTCGGGATGCTTCTCGTAGAGTTCGCTTTTGGAATTGGTCATTTCCGGTTCAATCCAGATGCCGAACCTGATGCCGTATTTTTTTGCTGCGGATGTCAGACCTCCGATACCTTGCGGCAGTTTCTTCTCGCATACGGTCCAGTCGCCCAGCGAGGTGGAACCGTTGTCCCGGGGATATTTGTTGCCGAACCATCCGTCGTCCATGACGAAGAGTTCGCCGCCGATTTCGGAGAAGTCCTTCATCATGCGTTCCATGCCTTCCTGGCTGACGTTGAAATAGACACCCTCCCAGCTGTTGAGCAGGATGTCACGCAATTCGGTGCCTCCGATAATCTGATACTTGCGGCCCCAGCGGTGCAGGTTGCGGCTGACGCCGCCCTTGCCCTCATTGCTGCAGGTGAGCACCAGTTCGGGCGTAGCGAAGCTCTCCTTGGGCGCAAGCGTATAGGCAGAGGCTTCCGGATTGATGCCGGCTACGATTTCCAGCATGTTGCCGTCGCCTTCCTTGAGAAATGAAAGCTCATAGTTGCCGGTCCACAGCAGCGTGCCGCCTATGGTGAATCCCCGTTGTTCGTCGGGTTCGCCCCGTGAAATCATGAAAGAGGGATGGGTGGTAAACGAAGTGCGGACGCCGTCGTGGTTGTCGATGACTTTTCGTCCCCGCTGCAGCGGTTCTTCCATCAGCTGGCATTCCGAGCCCCAGCCGCCTGCGAGGTAGGAGAGCCAGAGCGTGTTCGATTTGACGGGTAGATAGGCCGAGGCAAAGCGCTGCAGTGTTACGTCCTTTTTGGCATCGTTGGTAATGACGGTTGACATCTTGATGACGTCGACATCGGGGATGGCCTTGTAAATGACGCTGACGCGGAGAGGATGCACGCGGTCCTTGAGTTGGAACTCCGTTACCTGTGCCGGTCCCTCGGCGTATTGTCGCACGTTTTCAATGGCCAGTTCCAGTGAGTTGTCACCACTGGCCTGTTGCACGAGCAGCGCATGTTCGGCCGTGCAGTGCGTGCCGAACGTGGGGTAGGCTCCCCATCCGATGGCATTGCCGGAGGCATAGATTTCTTCGAGCGGGGCCGTGGGTCCGTAATAAGTAAAGTTGAGGCGGCCTCCTTTTTCGCCGCTGAGCACCATGAGCGTGTTTTGAGTTTTTACGTAGTAGTTTTCGGCTGTGGCACCGGTCAGCCAGCACGAACAGCAGAGCAGAGCCAATATTTTTTTCATAGCACTATAAATATGAGATAAGGTTTTGTTTCGTTTTTCGTTGGGTAGCATCCTGATGCCGGTCATTGTAACCGTGCAGGCGGGTATGCGTATTTGTCTTGTTTTTCAAGTAAGGAGATACTGGACCGCAAAGACCCGTAAAAAAGCGTTTTCTGTTTCCGGTCCGTCCTGTCGCTTCGTGTCTGCTGCAAATATAGTGAAAGGCGAGCGCAATGGCAAGGCGAAAACGAAGTTTTCAGACTTGCCATTGCCGAGCCGCCTCCTATATTCTGCAAATACAGTGGAAAGCGAGTGAGTACGGATGGATTTTGGAAGGGTAAGTAACTATTTGTTCTTCAGATAGAAATGTGACATTATTTAATATGTGTCTTTTAGTTGATGCTTGAATTGTTAAGCAGAAAATTACTACCTATACGTTGCTTTGTTTTGAATTAATTTAGTCTTTACTCCATAAATGATAGAGTGTCATATCCAATTGTGTCTTAGCGAGAGATAAAAAATACACGCTATTTATAGAATATAATAAGCTCCCACATCACACATTTCTTCTTATTATTATGCTATTACAAAACAAGTTTTATATCTTTGTTCAGAAATTAAAATATCATCAATATGACAAAAGAAGTTTTTTTTAATCTTCTAAAAGAAGAGGTAAAGACGTATAAAGAATTTCTTGAAACAACCAATAATGAGTGGATTGTAAAAGGCTTCATTGATATTGATAAAAATGTCTATACCATTACCAATGATACAAAGGTAGTATCTAAAATTATAGAAATTTTACTTATCCCAAAATTGGACCGATTTGCTCGAAATCACGGTATGGAACTTGAACTCCCCTCAAAACAAAATTATTATCCTGACTTAACTTTCAAAGATGACGAAGGTAACTTATTTGCCGTTGATTTTAAGTCAAGTTACTATAATTCTGATTCTATTAATGGTTTGACGTTGGGTTCATATTGGGGCTATTTTAGAAATCGGGATAAAAAGATGAGTATGGATTATTCCTATAATTCATATTCGGCTCACATTGTACTCGGCATGTTATATAAGCAAAGTGATGGAGCTGTGAACGAAAGAAACGTCTTTGGAGTGAATGAATTAGAAGCTATTCACTCTGTTATAGAGAATTTTATATTTTTTGTGCAGCCTAAATGGAGGATTGCCAATGATATTCCAGGAAGTGGAAATACAAGAAACATTGGTGGTATAACAAGCATTCAAAAACTATTAAATGGAGAAGGTCCTTTTGCAGCATTGGGTGAGGACGTATTCGATGATTATTGGATGGGGTACTTCAACAAAGACGATGCCAAGAAAGCAGGTATTGGAACTCCGTACTACAACAATTTAGAAACCTACAAGGAATATTTGAAATCGCAGGCAGATAAATTATCTAGACTCTAAATATGTCCATCATAATACCACCAATAAAGTCACAAGGAATTAAGACAAAACTTGTTCCTTGGATAAACGACTTAATCGCCAAGTCGGGATTGGATTTGGCCAACACCAATTGGATTGAACCTTTTTTTGGCACTGGGGTTGTTGGGCTCAATGCTCCAGTAGGAGGAAACAGATATATTGGTGATAGTAATCCGCATATTATAAACTTCTATAATGGGATTCTAAATGGGGAAATAACTCCTCAAAACATGCGTCAATATTTAGAATATGAAGGAAGATTATTAGCTACTGCTGATGAGGATGGTTATGCCCACTACAGAACTATAAAAGACAGATTCAATGCAGAACATAGTTCGTTCGATTTTATTTTTCTGTCTCGTGCCGGTTTCAACGGAATGATGAGATTTAATCGTCGAGGCCAGTGGAATATTCCTTTCTGTAAAAAGCCAGAACGATTTGCTCCGGCCTATGTTACGAAAATATGCAATCAGATTGCAGCTGCCCAACGCGTAATTTTAGCAAATCATTGGGAATTTCATAATCAAAACTTCATAGAAACAATAAATCATGCACAAGCTGGTGATTTAATTTATTGTGATCCACCATACTTTGGCAGATATGTAGATTATTATAATGGATGGTCAGAGAATGACGAAGAAACTCTGTTCAAAGCCCTTCTACATACTCCTGCTCATTTTATACTTTCAACTTGGCATCATAATGAATTTCGAGCTAATGAAATGATAGAAAGATTTTGGAATCATTTTAATATTGAAACTCAAGAACATTTTTATCATAGTGGAGCCCATATAGAGAATAGGCATACTATGATAGAAGCTTTAGTATTCAATTTTGAACTATGTGAGCCTAATCAAATGAATATTGTTAAAATACAACAAGAGGAGCAACAACTTCAATTACAATTGAATTTCGCTTAAATGAGACCTTTTTATCAAGCAAAAGACGGAGAGTTCACTTTGTTTCATGGAGATTCTAGAGAACTCATTGAAAATATCGATAAAAAAATCGATATGATATTTGCTGATCCTCCTTACTTCTTGTCAAAAAATATATCAGTATACATAAATGGCAATTGGAAATCTTTTGAAAAGGCAGAATGGGATAGATCTATTTCGCAAGAAAATCTAAATGATTTTAATAGAAAATGGTTGTCCGCTTGTCGCAATGTTCTAAAAGAAAATGGAACTATCTTCGTAACAGGAACATATCACAATATATTTTCAGTGGCTACTTGTATGGTTGAATTGGGATATAAGATCCTTAACATTATAGTATGGCAAAAATCTGACGCGAAGCCAACTCTTTCGAGGAAATACTTTAATTTTACAACGGAATATATAGTGTGGGCACGAAAGAATAAGAATGTTCCTCATTTTTTCAATTGTGACTTAATGGAACAACTAAATGGAGGGAGTAGAATGTCTGATGTTTGGAGAATTCCTTTTCTTTCATCATGGGAATTAAAATGTGGAAAACATCCTACGCAAAAACCTCTTAGACTTCTATATCGGGTTATTCTTGCCTCTACACACGAAGAAGATACTATACTTGACCCTTTTGCCGGAAGTTGTACTACAGGGGTTGCAGCAAATCTACTCAACCGCAAGTTTATAGGAATAGATAAAGATCGGGATTATTTGTCGTATGGTATCCGAAGAAAAAATGAAATCGAAGACGCAACGACTGCAGATACTATAAGAAAGAAAATGTCTGAGAATCCGGAGGAAGTCATGGTTATGGTAAATCATTGTCGAAAAGAACTTAAGGTAAAAATGATAAAGACTGGAATCTGCTATCTGCGTGCTGGAGATTCAAAAGGCTCTCTCTGTATTACCCCTGGTTTTGAGCGTATGCAATATGTGTTATTGCATACGAGGGGAGAAGACTGCCAACTTTTCAAACTCAAATCAAAAGGGAATTTTCAGATTTGGACAAAAGAGACTCTTGAGAAATATGGCTTTGAACCTTCACATGCACCATACTATATAGTGTTGCGATTTGATAATACAAAACCTATATATATAAAGAAAATGCCAAACTTAAAAGAGAATGCAAATACTTTTGTCGCGAAACTAAAACCGTTAAGTGATTTTATTGGAATAAAGTAAATTTATTTTCAATATTGGTATTGATACAATAAGAATACATTGGTGTCTGATAAATATATTCTATGGATTGATTATCAGTATTGCTTTTATGGATAAACTTCTTTGTTATAGGTGTTACTTAATTTTATGTATATCAATAAGCTATTGAGGACTTGGAATGTTTTATCGGACAGCAATAATAAAAATATCTTTTTGAATACGCTTGTTACGTAATTTTTCTAGTCTACATTTTTAGAAAGAAATGTTATTCTTGCAAGTGGGATAAAGAGTTATTTGAAAGCACGAGAAATATGGCGGTTAGGAACAGTTTGGCTTTTCTTATCTATAGCCAGTTCTTGTGTGCGTTTTATAAACCTACATGATTACAACGAATATAGTGGAAAGCGAGCGCAGTGGCAAGACGAAGACGTTGACTTCATTTTGGCTACTTCCCGGTCGCTTTGTGCATGCAGGGAATGATGGAAACAGGCGGAGACGCGGCCGATGAATAAAACCGTTTCCACGGTTTGCCCGGGTATTTTGGTCTTTCGTAGTGAAAAATCATACAGTAGCCGTCTGGGCAAGGAATCTTATTTGAATGTTAACGATTGTGAATACAAATTTGGAAAACGGGATTTTCTGCATTATCTTTGTAACAGGAAGCCGCTGGAGCCATTATAGAGATAGCACCAGCGGCTGTTTTTGTGCTTGGAGGGCCGAAACAGTCGCTTTCATCGTAAAAACAGTCGGTATTTCAGGAAAAACACTTCCGGCTTTCGGAAATCCGAAACCGCCTTGAGTCGCATGAAAGCGTTGGCGACGCTCGTCGGGGACGGTCGCAGGAAAGTCCGTCCGTTAATTTTTCACAAAAGTGCAGTGCCTTTTGTCCGGGGGACCCTGTATATTTATAAAAGAATATACCGGCAGAAAATGCGAAAGAAACCGTGCAGGCCTATCGCCGTTTGACAAAAGAATATTATCTTTGTGAAGCAAACTTTTTTATATCTGAAAAAAACTATGAATAACTTCGAGTATCACAATCCTGTGCGCATCATTTTCGGTGCCGGTGAATTGAAACGCGTCGGTGTGGAAGCCGCAAAGTTGGGTAAGAAAATCTGCCTGGTAGGCGGTAAGGCCATGAAGCACACCAAACCCGTGGTGGAACGCGTGGAGCAGCTGCTGGAGCAGGAAGGACTGGAACTGGTGCGTTTCTATGAGATAGAGAACAATCCCGAAATCGACAGCATCCGCCGCGGAGCGGCGCTCTGCAAGAGCGAAGGGGCCGACCTCGTGGTGGCCGTAGGAGGAGGCAGCGTGATGGATGCCGCCAAGGCCATTGCAGCCGGTGTCTTTTATGAAGGCGACCTGTGGAACATGGTGTTCAGCCGTCATGACCATGTACATACCGTCATTCCCACCCGCTCGCTGCCCACGCTCATGATTCCCACGCTGCCGGCTACGGGAAGCGAGATGAACAATTGCGCCGTTATCAGCAACCGCGAACTGAAGGAGAAGTCGTACATCTGGAGTCCGTGCCTGTATCCGGTGCTCGCCATCATCGACCCCGAACTGACCGTAACACTTCCGCCGTATGCTACGGCCTGCGCTGCGGCCGACGCCATTTCGCACGTATTTGAAATCTATGTGAACGGCGAGGAGGACAGCGACCTCCAGCATTACTTCCAGGAAGGCGTCATACGTACCATTATCGACAATGTGGGTAAGGCGCAGGCGCATCCCGACGATATTTCGGCCCGTGCGCATCTGCAGTGGGCGGCCACTTGCGCCATCAATGGCTGGGCTTCGCCCGGCGATGCCTGGACTCCCATCCATCAGGTGGGCCATGTGCTGACGTCGCGCCACGGGGTGCAGCATGGTGCTTCGCTGGCCGTACTCATGCCGGCCTGGATGGAGCACATGTCGAAGCGCCGCCCCGACTGCTATTTCCGTTTTGCCCGCAACGTGATGCAGATTCTTCCCGACGGCAAGTCGAAGGAGGAGGTGATAGCTGCCGGCATAGAGGCTTTCCGCCAGTTCCTGGGCGGCATCGGACTGACGCTTTCGCTGCGTGAGATGGGCATTGGTGAAGGCGATCTTGCCGCCATTGCCGACGATGTGGTGAAAATCAGCTTCGGTGAAGACGGCCTGATGAAATGCAATCCGCCTGTCAGCCGTGACGATGTCATGGCCGTATTGCGTCTGGCATATTGAGAAAAACTTCGGTGAAACCGGGAAAAATGGGGGCTTCCGCTGTGCAGGAACAGCGGAAGCCCCCGATGCTTTGGGGAGATGGCATCTTTGCGGTCAGCGCTTCAGAATAATGACGGAAACGGCTGAAATAATCAGCAGGATGCCGATGGTGATGGGGAGGGTCAGCGGTTCGCTGAAGACAAGAATGCCGATGATGACGGCGGTTACGGGTTCCATGGCTCCCAGAACGGAGGTGAGCGTGGAGCCGATGCGCTTGATGGCTTCCACCAGTGAGATATTTGAAACGACGGTGGGGACGAATGCCAGCAGCAGCAGGTTGGTCAAATCGGTCGTGCTGCCAATCGGTGCCATGTGTCCGAAGCAGGCCATGCCGGCCAGCAGCAGGAGGGTGCTGAAGAGGAACACGAAGAAGGTGAGGCGGATGCCGCGAACTTCCAGCTGCTTCATCTGCCCGATGGCGACCAGATAGAGCGCATAGCCCACGGCGGAAGCGAGCACCACCAGCACTCCCACCCAGTCGAACGAGCCGCCCGTACCGTCGTTGGACAGGAAGTAGACGCCTGCGATGGCTGTGAGCACGGCACCGATGCGCCAGGGAGATTTCCTTTCGTGGAAGAAAAACATCATGATGACCGTTGTGATGACGGGATACATGAAATGGAGAGTGGTGGCGATACCGCTGGACATGAAGGTATAGCCCCATATCAGAAACAGGCTGGACATGATGTAGAACAGGGCCAGCAGCACCAGCGGCAGCACGTCGCGCCGCCGGAGGGCAAACGATTTGCGCCGCACCAGCAGGAGCAACGCCAGGAAGAGAGTGGCAAACACGAAGCGGTAGGTCAGTACCGACATGAAGGGCATGCCGCCGGCCAGCAGCGGTACGGTGAAGAGGGGTATCAGGCCGAACGAGGCGGACGAAACGATACCATATACAAATCCGGAACTTTTCATGGCATTTTTCAGGTATGGGCTGTATTATTTTTCGTTGGCCGCCCTTCTTCGCTGAGGCGGCCGGTTTCTTCGGGAAGGCAGAAAAACAGCGATGTGCAGGTCTTTTTTTCTCCTGCACATCGCCCTTGTGTATGCTGACAGGCGCGGCTGCCTATTCTTTCCGGCAGACCATCACTTCATTTCCCTTGGCATCGAAGAAAATGAGCTGGCCGTTTTCGGCCTTGTAGGTGGCCGTTTCGTTGAAGGCGGCCATCATGTCCTGTTCCCAGGTTACATTTTCGCAGAAACGCATGGTGGTAATCATGTTGCCGAAGTGGATGCTGTCGTTGCCGGCCTGCAACCGGAAACCACCGCTGAAATTGTTGCAGCCGGTATTTCCGCTGGCGAGTTTCTCTACGGAGCGTGTGTTGAACGTCAGGAACGGTGCATCTTCGGCCGGCTGGATGTCCTTGCCCTTGGCCTTGATGACAGTCCATTTGCCCTCAAGGGCGGAATAGTCGGGGCGACGGGCCATTTTGAATAGATTTTTTCCGCTTTTATCGTATAAATTGAGGGAGTCGCCTTTTTCGCCGAATACTTCATATCGGGTCACTTTGCTCAAGTTGCCCACGATAGCCTGCTCCAGGTCCATGTGAGGACCGAAGGCACGGGTGGAGGCTACTCCGGGTATGGAAATGCTTCCGGCCTGGGTAGAATCTACCTTGAAGGAGCCCATCAGCGAGTTGCAGGTGGCGCTTCCATAGAAGCGGTGCTCTTTCAGATTGAAGCCGAAGAAGGGAGCGGAGCCCTCTTTCAGGTTCTTGACTTCGTAGCGTGCGGTGTCGAGGTCGAATTCCACTACGTCCCATTCGCCGGCCAGCTGGTCCAGCTGCACTTTGGGCGCGGCGCAAGAGCCAAACAGGGTCAGCAGGGCTGACAGGGTCAGGCTCGGAGCAAAAAATCTTTTTTTCATTGTCTTTAGTCTTTGATTTAGTTTTTTTATTGGCATTCCTGTGCTGCGTACCCTTTGTGCCGGCGCCGGTAGGCAACGGCCGCCAGGAGGAGAAACAGGAAGTAGGCTGCAAAGATAGCATAAAATCCCGGATGGCTGTCGGTGATGCCGTAGGAATGCAGTCCCGAAAGGAAAAAGTTGACGCCGAAATAGGTCATCAGCACACTGGCGAAAACGAAGACCGTGGCCACGCTGAAGGTGTAGGCGCCATAGAGTTTGGGAAGGAAATGCAAGTGGCATACCACGGCATAGAGCAGCATCGTGATGAGCGCCCAGGTTTCCTTGGGGTCCCATCCCCAGTAGCGCCCCCAGGCTTCGTTGGCCCAGACGGCACCCAGGAAAGTGCCGGCAGCCATGAAGCAGGTGCCGATGATGACCGACATTTCGTTGACGATAAAGAGTTCGGAAATGCTGCGCTGCACAAAATTGTTTTTCTGCTTCAGCGAGAAGAGGGTCAGGCTGGTGAGTCCCAGCAGGAAGCTGATGGCGAAAAAGCCGTAGCCGGCAATGATGACAGCCACGTGAATCATGAGCCAGTAGGACTGGAGCACGGGAACGAGCGGGGTGATGGCAGGGTCCATCCAGTTCATGTTGGCAACCAGCAGCGCGACGCCTGAAAGGAAGGTGCTGAGCGCCAGAGTCAGCGGAGAGCGGCGTGCAAAGCAGAGGCCGGCTGCGAAGATGCACCAGGCAACATAGAGCATGGATTCGTAGGCGTTGCTCCACGGGGCCTGCCCTGAGATGTACCAGCGTATGGCCAGTCCGCACGTATGTGCTGCGAAGCAGAGCAGTGCAAAAGCGGTTACAGCCCTGATGCCTGTGCTTTTCGCCGTTCGTCGGCCGCGTATGATGCCGGCCACCAGCAGGGCTGTCAGCAGTACGCCGCCGGCGAGGTAGCCCATGGCCGACCAGAAGAACGGGCGGAACTGGTTATAGCGGAGTTCCAGTTGCATTTGCCGGTCGGAAGGTATCGGGCAGTTGCTGCGCTTCTGCTGATAAAGGCGAATCATTTCTACGGGTTCCGGTCCGGGTTCGGTGACATACCAGGCCATGATGCGGCTGACGAACATGGAGTCCTCACCGGAAAATTCACTCAGGTCGTCGCCCGGCGAGAACCACCGCTGCCGCTCGTCGCCCGGCAGGGGAAAGAGTGGAAGCATCTGTCCCTGTTCCACCGCCATGAGTATGTTGACTTTCTCATCGAGTTTGAGCAGGTCCTTCTGATATTTTGTCCGTTGGTTGGGCGCTGTGCTGTAGGCTTTCTCCACTCCTTCGGCCAGCACGTAGTTGCCCTCCCGGTCGAAGAGTTCGTGCAGGCAAAGGTAGTCGCCCTGCTGGCGCAGGCTGCGGGCCAGTTCCTCATTGGTCTGGTAGATGATTCTCTGTTCGTTCCAGTGTTCCGGTTGGCTGAGCCAGCCGAGCACGACGTCGACTGCCGGCTGATGCTGGTACGTTTCGTCGTGCGAAACCTTGCGCAGGAGCGTTCTGCAATAGGTATCCATCGGTTCGATGCGTCCGTTGGCGTTCTGCACCCATACCGCCTCCCAGCCGTCGGCGGCCGCGAGACTTGAGGGAAGGAGAAGCAGACCGGCGGCCGCAAGGGTGCGCAGTTTCCTTGCCAGCCGGTGAAGGCGTGTGGAACCCTGGAAAAATATCAGCAGGATACCGGCGAAAAGAAGGCCGTAGCCCGCATAGCTGATTCGCATGCCCGCGGGGTCGTGGCTGACGGTCAGCACGGTTCCGCATTCGTCCGGGTCGTAGGAAGTCTGGAAAAAGCGGTAATCGTCAATGTTGAGGATTTTGTTCATATACACTTCTTCGTGCAGTTCCTGATTGTCCTTGTGGATGGTCAGCAGGCTTTTGTAGGAACTGGGAGAATGGGAGCCGGGGTAACGCTCCAGTTGGAAATCTTCCAGCGATACGTAAAACGGCAGGACGAAGGTTTCTCCCTTTCCGGTCTGTACCAGGTTGGAGATGTCGCCTTCGCGCAGGTGAAGCAGGCCGTCTTTTCCGCAGAAGTGGGTGATGACGGCGCCGGCCATGATGAAGAGGAATGAACTGTGCAGACAGATGATGCCCAGCCGCTTCAGGAGATGCTGTCGCATGTCGGCCATGCACGCGCACCATCCGGCGGCGAGCAGCAGCCACACGACAGCCACAACGGGATGCCGGTAAACGGACAGTGCCGTCGGTGTGCCGTATTCTTTCTCAATGAAGGTGGCTGCTGCCAGTATTACTGCATAGACGCAGAGCAGCAGGAGCATCAGCTGGCGGAGCCGCTGTTTTTTCCGGCTGCCGTCCGTTTCTGTTTTCTTGTTCGGGTTTTGGTTCTCCATGACGAATGCAAAAACCGGGATATTCCCGTTTTTCTTTTTGTAAGTTTTTTCAGCCGCAAACTTAGCATTTTTTTCTGAATCTACCTATTTCCCTGTTCAAATGAAGGGAGGGAACAACGGGAAACAGGGCGAAAAAAGCAGTCCCGGAGGCGATGGCTTCACTTCCGGGACGAGACGGCGCGACCGGGCAGTTCTGCAGGTTGGCGGAAAAACCATCCCGGAAAACTGTCCGGCAGAAAGGGGGACTCAGGGTTGGCGGTAATCGTCGGGCAGGATGCAGAAGGTGGAAATCCGCCCATATTTTTCATCGTGGAGATACCATTTCACCCGTCCTTTCCGGTCGAATTCTATCAGTTGCGGCGCGTTGTCCGCAAAATCGTGACCGGCCCAGTTGGCAACCATGAAACGGTTACGTCCCAGGCGGGCGGCTTGTGCCACGAAGAGAAGGGTGAAACCTTCAAAGTCGTTCTGGCGGATCAGTCGTTTCTCTTTCCCTGTCTTCCGGTCAATCCATTGGAGCATGTGCTGGTCGCCGAGTGAAACCATCAGGTCGCCGTTTTTCTCTTCAAATACGGAGAAAGACCCGCCGCGGGTCTGGTATGTGCGAACCAGTTTTCCTTCTGCGTCGACTTCAAATACTTTCGGCTGGCTGAAGTGAGGAATCAGATAGTTCCCGTTCCTTGATTTGAGAATCTGCCGGCATTGCCCGTGCGTGCCTACCTTATTGAACAGTTCCTTGAATTCTAAGCATTTGCGCTGGCGCCCGTTTTCGTCGAGTTCCACGATGCGGAAAGGCTGGCCGTTGACAGCCAGCAGATAGCCGCCGTCGTCGAGGCGTGTCGCATTGTGGATTTCCGTACGGGGCGGTGCGGGATATTTCCATAATTCCTTTCCGTCGAGAGTCATCAGTTGCGCTGCGGCGCGACTGGCATAGAGGATGTTTCCTTCCTCGGTCATTTGCAGACAGTTGCATTCATATCCTTCGGCATAGGAGCGCATGGGATGCTCCCATTCAATGTTTCCGCTCTTCTTGTCAATGATTTTCAGCGAAGCATTGCCGGAGCCGGAGAAAAGAATTTTCGATTGTGCCGGCGCCGTTTGCGCGATGCACAGAAAGCACAGAGTGCCACACCAGTATTTCCAGTTCATTTTTTATAAGGAGTTAACATATTCAACCAGTTCTTCGATTTCCTGGGGAGAAACTTTCTTGCCTTTAATGCCGTGTTTGTGCACGTCGAAGACTTCCTGCATGGTGGCTGCCCGTCCGTCGAAAAGATAGGGGGCGGTGCGCCAGACTTCTTTCAGGGTGGGAGTATCCCATCCTTTCTCAAATTCCACATCCTCGCCGATAACATACATTTTCAGGTCGGTGTAGAGCGGCCCGTTGTGGCAGTGGTCGCAATGCAGACGCTCGAACACTTTTTTGCCGCGCCGGGCTTTTTCGGACAGGGCGCCGTTGACCAGCCACGGACTGGGCACGGGCTTGAGGCTCATCAGGTATTCGTCGACGCAGGTGGCCACTTCCTCGGACACTTCATTGAATTGGATGTATTTGAACCCTGTTCTGACCGCGCGGACGGCATTCTCGCGGATGCCCGAAATCATGCTGGGCGGCGTGCGGTGGGCGTAGAGCATGGACTTGCAGTTCTTGGGATTGCCGATGCCGTCGTTGAGATTGTCCCAGTTGAGTCCGTCGGTACGGGCATCGCCGGGGTGACAACCGTTGCACGACTGCCAGTTCTGGAAGCAGTAGGTGGCATCGTTGAAGTACTTTTCTCCTTTATCGACCTTGCTTTCCTTGCGGTGCCTGACGAGTGCGGCGGCCGTGCGCCCGTCAGGCTTGTCCAGCGGAACCATGTTGAGCGTGTCGGAAAAGAAGGTGGGGATGTAGAGCCGGTTGCCGTGCACGGCAAAGCTGCGCGGCCCGTTGCCGGTAAGCGGAATGCGCCGGCGCAGGCCCACCAGGAAGCGCAAGTCATAGGAAAGGGTCGATTTGTCGGCTACCTGCTCATATTTCTTGATGAATTCGGCATAGTCAATCAGGCTGATTTCGTGTGTGCCGCTGTGGGTTGTTACCAGATATTGCGGGGTACACGCCACGCCCCAGACTCCGGCGGCTCCGCGGTCGGCCTCGTCGAGCAGGACAGCTCCGCCGTATTCGAATGTGCGGGTATTGATGAGGCTGACGGCACTGGTATTCATCCAGCCTTGCTGCAACTGGCTTGTGGGCACCTGGAAGCGGCCCAGGTTGTGGGTGGCCAGCAGATATTTGCCGTCGGGGGTGAAGGCGAGTCCGCGTATGGCGTTGCTGCCGGTGGCCAGCTGTATGTCGCGGATGCGGCGGAATGTGGCCAGGTCGATTACGGAAATGCTGGCAGCCACTTCTTCACGGTCGGCGCGGCCCACAGGCAGAAAGTTGGCAACGAAAAGGTATTTCCCGTCCTGACTCAGCACAGCGCGTTTCGGTTCGCGCAGCAACTGTACTTCCCGCTCCACGCGGTTGGTGTTGAGGTTGATTTCGGAAACGGTGTTCTGAAACTGATTGCATACGTAGAGACGCTGGCGGAGACTGTCGATGACCGGTGAACAGGCTCCCCGTCCGGTGGGGATGAAGACGGTGGGGCTGCTGCCGTCGGTGCTGATGCGTTCCACGCCGCCGCGCTCGTCGCTGGTGGTTACCAGCAGGCTCTGGCCGTAGCCTACGGCGCCGGTCGGCGTTTCGGCCGTGTTCCAGGCCTGGATGCGCCGGCTGCCGTCGAGCGAATAGAGCGCTACTTGCCGGGTGCCCCGTTCGGCGGTGAGCAGCTGCTGGCGGTACAGGCTGATGTCGTGGATGTAGAGCGGCGTGCTTTCCACCAGTCCGTCGTCGGCCTGCTGAAAGCTCCACAAGCCGCCCAGCAGCAGGAGGGAGCAGAGGAGGGACAGATATTTTTTCATGGACTACTTTGCGGTTTCGTCGTTGGTATCGTAAACTTTGCGGTTCTGGTCGATTGCGCAGTTCACCTCTTCGGCCGTCTTCATGCGTTCGGCATACTTGCGGAGCATGGCCTTGTGGCGTTCGCAGGGCACGAGCTGGCTTTCGATGTCGCCTCGAGGTGTGTCCTTCAGGCGTTTCCGGCCAGCTTTGATGATGTCGAGTGCGCGTTTGTATTTGTCCTTGTCCTGCTTTACGGCATCGAGAATCGGACTTTTCTCCGGTCGGTCGAAGGCGATTTGGGCAGGCAGCGGCCGGCGCCAGTTGTTGAGCGACCAGAGGTTGATGCCTGTCAGTTTGCCCAGTTCGTTCACTTCGTCGTTGGTCAGCGGGCAGCGGCCGGCCATGGTGTTGTCGAAGGCCGACTCATACACGGGATAGTAAACGCCGTTGAGGTCCATCCAGGTGTAGAGGATTTCCTTTTCCTTGGGGCTGAGCTTGGCGCCCTTGTGGCGGCCGTCGATGATTTGCGTCAGCCGGCTGGCATGGCTGCCCCACGAGTAGGCAGGCTGTATGGCGGCCGGTCCGCCACCCACGAGTTTTACGGCTTTGCTCACGTAGAGGTTGACGTATGCCGCGTTGAAGTAGGGATTCATGTCGCCGGCGAGTACCAGTTTGTTGCGGTTGCCGGGGTCGAAATCGTGGCATTTCACGCAGTGGCGGTCGAGAACGGGCTGCACCTGTTCCATGAAGGAAAACTTGAACGGCTCCTTGCCCATCCATTTCTGCAGTTCCACAGGCTTCTTTTTCAGCGCCAGCGGGCGTTTCCCCATGGGGGCGGGAATGCTCAGACGGTCTTCGTGACAGCCCACGCAGCCGTTGATTTCGCCAGGCATGAGCGATATGCCGCTGCGCATGGACTGTATCATCTTCTTGTCTTTGTCGAGCAGCTGGAAGTAGACATGCTTGCCGGCCGGAACGATGAAACTGGCCGACCCGTCGGCTTCAACGGGCACTTCGCCCAAAATCTGCTTGTTTTCGAAGCTGTGCCAGTTGACGGCGGGAGCCTGTTCGCCTTCTCCTCCCCAGCCCTGTATGGTCCAGGTGCGCTTTTCGGGCGATTCCACTACGCGGAGCCATTTGACGGCACCGGGCTTTACGCCGGCCATGTGGGTGCCTTCATAGACATTTTCTACGTAGAAACGCCCGGTTTCATCGCGGAAATTGCGCATGACGGGCAGGGCTCGCGGCGCTTTGTGCGGTGCGAGAATATGCGGGTCGTAGAGGCTCAGTTGTCCTTCGAAAAGCAGTTCCTCCGTGCCGTCGCGGCCCACGAGATAGATGCCCTGCTTGGAGTCGGTGATGTTCCATCCGCCCGGTTTGTGCCAGATGGTGCGCGAGGCCAGGAAAAAGTCGGGTGTCACCGGGAAGGGGTCTTCAAAGAACCGGTCAATCCACTTGAAGGAATCGAGATTGCCGTTGCCCACCAGGTTGATGGTCTCCTTGGGCCAGATTTGCACTACGGCTTCGCGGCCGTCCACTCCCTTGCGCCGGTCGATGATGGCCATGGCGCCCCAGGGGCGGTCATGGCAGGAGGAGAAGATGCACACCACGAGGTCGGTGCCGGGAATCTGGCGGGCATCGAGCACCCCGCCCGGCGAAGCCGTGTTGTTGCCGTAGTAGATGGCATGCTTGGTGCCGTCGGGGTTGACGGTCCAAAGGCCTTGTGCATCGCCGAAGTTGCGGTCGACGTATTCCCAGCGGTCGTAGAGAATGCGGCCGTCGTCGAGCAGGGACGAGTGCCCTTCGAAGAGGGTGCTTACGCCGATTTGTGTGATGTTGGAGCCGTCGGCGTTCATGCGGTACAGGTTGCCCATGATGTGGCGGTTGCACATGCAGTATTTGGGCTGCCGGGTGGAGGTGAAGATGATTTCCCCGCCGGGCAGATAGACGGGGTCGATGTCCGAAACGCCCGTCGCGCAGGTGAGCTGGCGCAGTCCGCTGCCGTCGGCGTTGATTTCATAAATGTGATAGGAGTCCTGCGGCGACTTCCGCATGGAAAAGACGATTTTTTTCCCGTCATAGGAAACCTCGGGGTCGCGTACGACTCCCTCCTTCAGTTCGATGAGGGTGCGCACTTCGCGCGTGTCGACATCGAATATGCGCATGGCACCGCCCGGCTCGAAACTCTTTTCGTTGATTTCGCCGGGTTGGAAGAGGGTGGCCGTGTTGTGATGGTCGGGGGCGTATTGTGCGCGCTCGATGTAGAGAATCTGTTTGCCGGCGAGCACCTGACCGGCCTTGGCGGACAGCACGATTTTTTTTGCCGGAAGTTGGGCGTTGAGCTGCGGCGGAAGGCAGGTTGCGCCGGTAAGCAGCAACAAGGAAAGCAGGAAAGATGTTTTTTTCATAGACTGTTTTTTTTGAGGAAAGCCGACGCGGCTGCCGCAATTCGCGCTTTACGTTTTAGAGGCCAAGGTCGATATATGCGACAAATGTACACTTTTTTATTCATTCTACGCCGTTTTCGCGGAAAAAAGCCGCCGCCGGCAGAGTAGGTGTGCGGGACCCGACGGGGCTGCCGGGCCGTTGAAAAAACACTCAGTACTTTAGGAAAAACAAAAGTACTGAGAGAAAAAACTGTCAGTACTTTAGAAAAAACTGTCAGTACTTCTGTAAAAGCGGGAGGGGCAAAGGCAAGTATTTCCCGGCTTCCCGGATATTTTTCCGGTCTTTGCTTGTCCGGTAATTCACTTGTCCGTATATTTACAGCCGTGAAAGAACTGACAGACAAAGGGGAGAGCCGGCTGCCATCCCGGGAGCGTAGCCGGCGACGCCGGAGGGAAAGTGCGTGAAACCTGAAAAACATCGGCATTTTCCCAGAAAAGGCGGGTTCTGTTGTGATAGAGAACCCGTGCGAAGGAGGGCTTGCGGCCGTGTGTGCCGACTCGTTGCCCCATCCGTTCAGCAGACCAACCATTTAATACATATATCCTATGAAAAAGAATACAGTTGTCTTTACCCTGCTCTTGTCATGGCTCTTGGCGGGGTGCCGTCCGTCGCGCATGGTGACGGTGGATTATGGAACTCTTTCGGACACATCACAAGTGCTGCGGCTGGCCGTTTCCGACCTGCGGCAGTGCATGCGCTGTGTGCCAGCCAGCATCGGTGCCGATGCGTATGTTCTGAAAATAGACCCTGCGATGCCCGACGGCGCTTTCGGCTACACCACCGATTCGGCGGGTCGGCTCTGCTTCCATTCTGCGGATGAAATCGGAATCAGTCATGCCGTTTACACCTATCTGGAGCGGCTGGGGTACACCTTCGACCTGACGGGCATATCGGTACCCGTGGCATGGACGGCACCGGCTGCCGTGCCCGACACGCTGGTGCAGCCGGCGGTGCGCTGGCGCGGCATCCGCCAGCATGTCAATTTCCCGATGGACATTTCGTCATACCCCATTCAGGAAGCCCGGGAGTATATTGATCAGCTGGTGCGTATGCGCTACAACAAGATTGTCATCCACAGTTATCCGGGGCAATGGTATGAAACCCATATCGGCGACAGTCTCAGCCTGGCGGGCAATTATTTTTATGGGAACAAGCATTATCTGTATGACAATGCCCTTTTGAAGAGAGTTGTGGAAAAAAACGATTCGCTTTTCTGCATTCCCGGGGCGGAAGCGCTGCGCTATGATTCCAGAGCCAACAGCCGTTTTGCGCTCGACTGGATGAAGCAGCTGGTGGACTATGCCATCCGTAGCGGCCTGTATGTGCAGATGTCGTTTGAACCTCGTGTCGCGAGCGTGGAGCAGGCGGTGCAGACGGCGTATGACGTGCTGGAACAATACCCCGGCATTGATGCGCTGGAACTGATTACGGAAGAAACCGGCGGATGGGGACCGCATTGCACCCGGCAGCAGACCCTGGCTACGCTGAATCGCTATTTTCCGGCGGATATAGCGACCGACTCCACTGTGACGGCACCCATCCGCGACAGCCAGACCGACCTGAATGCGCTATATGAACAAATCGGACAGAATGCCGAAGCCATCCGGCGCATGCGTTCGGAAAATGGAAAGCGGTTGCCCGAACTGAAACTCGGCATCTACTGCTCCGTTACTCCTTATGCCGAAGGTGCCTACCGTCTGGCCCGTCTGGCCTTGCCCGATACGAAAATCTGCCTGATGTCCTCGCATGGCAGTGAGGGGACCGCACAGGCCCTGCCGGCCATTCTGAAAACGCCGGCCGACCTGACAAACACGGAAATCTATTCGTGGATTGAGTTTGACGGGCTGATGTATCTGTATCAGAACTCCATCGGGGGCAATGAAAAGATGATGGACTGGCTGAACGGCAAGGGCTGTGTTCCTTCCATTCTGTTCAACCACTGGCGCACGGCAGAAAACCGTACTTCGGCGCGCTATGCTTCGGAAGTGACGCTCAGCGGGCATTTGCGGTCCGATGACTTTTATGCATCCTATGCCGGACGGCTGGCTGTGCCCGATGCCGGGAAATATGCGGAGGCATTGCGCTTGGTCAACGAAGCGGATGTTTTTGCCACCCGTCATCTCGGAAATATCGGCTTCTGCTGGATGGGGGCCTGGGGCAACGGCGGCTCCTATACCTGGATGAGCCGGGAGAATATAGAGCATGCGCGTGAACTTTATTACCGTGCGGGAAATCTGCTGAAGGAAGTGCTGGAGCAGACTGGCGACGGGAAGCCCGCGCACGCTTATCTCTCTTTCCTCTGTAACCGGTTGCTCTGCTCGGTGCTTTATCTCGACGCCTTCCACGAAGCAGTGGGCATTCAGCAGGCTTCGAAGGCCGGAAAACCCGGCTCGGAGGAAGAAAAAGCCTATGTACGCGAGGTGTGCGACCGCGCGTTGCTGATTTTCGACCAGTATATGGAGAAACATGCCGAAATGCTTGTTGACCGCGGCTGTGAAGGTACGCTGGTGAGTGTATGGAACGCGCCGGTGCGCGGCTTGAAGATATGCCGGGAACGCATGGGAGGAGTGCCGATGGACAGTCCGTCGTCGCTCGATGCCGTTGACGCTCCGCCGTTGCCGATTCTTTATTGAGGAAAGTCGCCTTTCCGCGGTTCTCTCGCTGTCCGTGGTGGGACGAAAGCATAAAAAACAGGGCGGCCCGCGCATTCCTGCATAGGAAAGCGGGCCGCCCCGGTTGTATCAGACTGCCGGAACCGGCGGTTAGTCCTGAATCAGATTCTTTCCGGTCATCTCTTCGGGCTGCGGCAAGCCGAGGATGTGGAGAATGGAAGGAGCGACATCGGCCAGAACACCGTCGGCTACCTTGGCATTCTTGTTCTCGGTTACGTAGATGAAGGGTACCGGGTTGAGCGAGTGAGCCGTGTTGGGGGTGCCGTCGGCGTTGATGGCGTTGTCGGCGTTGCCGTGGTCGGCAATGATGATGGTTTCGTAGCCAGTCTCGTTGGCTGCCGTCACCACTTCCTTCACACACTGGTCAACAGCCTTCACGGCCTTTTCGATGGCTTCGTAGATACCCGTGTGGCCCACCATGTCGCCGTTGGCGAAGTTGACCACGATGAAGTCGTACTTGTCTTCCTTGATGGCGGCTACCAGTTTGTCCTTTACTTCGTAAGCCGACATTTCGGGCTTCAGGTCGTAGGTGGCCACCTTGGGGGAAGCCACGAGGATGCGCTCTTCGCCTTCATAGGGCGTTTCGCGTCCGCCGTTGAAGAAGAAGGTGACGTGGGCATACTTCTCCGTTTCGGCCGTGTGGAGCTGCTTGAGTCCCCGGTTGGAGAGATATTCGCCCAGCGTATTGGTGACATTTTCCTTCGGGTAGAGGATGTGAACGTTCTGGAAGCTGGCATCGTAGGGAGTCATGCAGTAATACTGCAGGCCGGCGATGGTGTGCATGCCTGCCTCGGGCATGTCCTGCTGGGTGAGCACGATGGTGAGCTCCTTGGCGCGGTCGTTGCGGTAGTTGAAGAAGATGACAACGTCGCCTTCGCCGATGGTGCCGTCAACGGTTGCGTTGTTGATGGGCAGCACGAACTCGTCGGTGACGTCGGCATCATAGCTTTCCTGCATGGCCTGCACCATGTCGGTAGCCTGCTTGCCCTTGCCCTCCACGAGCAGGTCGTAGGCTTCCTTCACGCGTTCCCAGCGCTTGTCGCGGTCCATGGCATAGAAGCGGCCCACGATGCTGGCAATGTGCGCACCGTTGGCGTCGCATACGCCCTGAAGCTGTTCGATGAATCCCTTTCCGCTCTTGGGGTCAGTGTCGCGGCCGTCCATGAAGCAGTGTACGAAAGTCTGGTTTTCCAGTCCGTAGGCCTTGCCGATTTCAATGAGTTTGAAAAGGTGGTCGAGCGAAGAGTGCACGCCGCCATTGGAGGTCAGTCCCATGAGGTGCAGTTTCTTGCCGTTTTCCTTGGCATAGGAATAGGCGCTTACGATTTCGGGATTCTTGAGGATGGAACCGTCGGCGCAGGCACGGTTGATTTTTACCAGGTCCTGGTATACGATGCGTCCGGCACCGATGTTGAGGTGTCCCACTTCCGAGTTGCCCATCTGTCCGTCGGGCAAACCAACGTTCTCGCCCGAAGCCAGGAGCTGTGAGTGAGGATAGTTGTTGTTGAGGCTGTCCATGAACGGAGTGGCGGTCTGGAAAATGACATCGCCGGCACCGTGATTACCGATGCCCCAGCCGTCGAGAATCATTAAAAGAGCTTTTTTTGCCATAGTCTTATAAAAGCAGGCATCCCCATCCCCCGCAAAGAGGGGCTGAGGAAGCCATAGTATTAAATGGATGTTTTGTTTTGGTTTGTGTACAGGCAGTGAAAACGGGTTCCTGCCCGGTTGCTGCCGTTTGCCGGCAGAGGTTTATTTCAGCACACCGAGTTCCTTGCCCACCTTGATAAAGGCGTTGATGCACTTGTCCAGCTGTTCGCGGTTGTGGCCGGCAGAAATCTGGACGCGGATACGGGCCTGGTCCTTCGGCACTACGGGGTAGTAGAAGCCGGTTACGTAGATGCCTTCCTCCTGCATCTTGGCGGCATAAACCTGCGACAGTTTTGCATCGTAGAGCATTACGGCGCAGATGGCGCTCTGTGTCGGCTTGATGTCGAAGCCTGCGGCCATCATCTTGTCGCGGAAATAGTTGACGTTCTCCACCAGTTTGTCGTGGAGTTCGTTGCTTTCCTTCAGAATCTTGAAGGTTTCGATAGCGGCACCTACGATGGCGGGAGCAACGGAGTTGGAGAAGAGGTAAGGACGGCTGCGCTGACGGAGCATGTCGATGATTTCCTTGCGGCCGGTGGTGAAACCGCCCATGGCGCCACCGAAGGCCTTGCCCAGAGTGCCGGTGTAGATGTCTACGCGGCCATAGGTGTTGAAGAATTCGCTGACACCGTGACCGGTAGCGCCTACCACGCCGGCTGAGTGGCTTTCGTCAACCATGACGAGTGCGTCATATTTTTCAGCCAGGTCGCAGATTTTGTCCATCGGAGCCACGTTGCCGTCCATAGAGAATACACCGTCGGTTACGATGATGCGGAAACGCTGTTCCTGGGCTTCCTGCAGGCAACGCTCCAGGTCGGCCATGTCAGCATTGGCATAACGGTAGCGCTTGGCTTTGCAGAGACGCACGCCGTCGATGATGGAGGCATGGTTGAGGGCATCGGAGATGATGGCGTCATCGGCCGTAAGCAAAGGCTCGAACACACCGCCGTTGGCGTCGAAGCAGGCGGCGTAAAGAATCGTGTCTTCCGTCTTGAAGTAGTCGGAAATGGCAGCTTCCAGTTCTTTGTGCATGTCCTGCGTACCGCAGATGAAACGGACGGATGACATACCGTATCCACGCTTGTCCATCATGTCCTTGGCGGCTTGTACGAGGCGCGGATGGTTGGAAAGACCCAGGTAGTTGTTGGCGCAGAAATTGAGCACTTCCTGTCCTTTCACTTGAATGGCAGCCTGCTGCGGGCCTTCGATGAGGCGCTCGCTCTTGTAAAGGCCGGCCTGCTTGATTTCTTCCAGTTCTTTCTGGAGATGTTCTTGGAATTTACCGTACATGATTATTATAAATTAATGTGTTTGGGTTCCCCGTTTTATAAAGGGAGACGGGCCCGCCCGCGGTATGGCGGAAAGGGCAAATATCCCTTTTCTCCCTATTTGATGCAAAGGAACTGTTTTTTTTGAAAATATCAAGGTGTTTTCTATGAAATTCTAAAAAAAAAGTGTTCCTTTGCAGCGGTATTATGAATCCTTAAAAACAAACGACTACGATGAAAAATATTTTGGTAATCGGAGCAACCGGGCAGATTGGCTCGGAGTTGACTATGAAGTTGCGCGGTATTTACGGCAACGAGCATGTAGTGGCTGGTTACATCCCCGGTGCAGAGCCCAAGGGTGAGCTTTTGGAGAGCGGTCCTGCCGAAATCTGCGATGTTACCGATGCTGCTGTCATTGCAGCGGTCGTGAAGAAGCACAATATCGACTCGATTTATAATTTGGCGGCATTGCTTAGCGTAGTGGCTGAAGGAAAGCCGAAACTGGCGTGGAAGATTGGTATTGATGGTCTTTGGAATGTGCTTGAAGTAGCCCGCGAGAACAAGTGCGCCGTTTTCACTCCGAGCTCCATCGGCTCTTTCGGTCCTGAAACTCCGCACGACAAAACACCGCAGGATACCATTCAGCGCCCCATCACCATTTATGGTGTGAGCAAGGTGACTACCGAGTTGCTTTCCGACTATTATTTCAGAAAGTATGGCGTTGACACCCGTTCGGTGCGCTTCCCCGGCTTGATTTCCTATGTTACTCCTCCGGGCGGCGGTACTACCGATTATGCCGTTGATATCTATTACAGCGCTGTGCGTGGCGAGAAGTTCATCTGCCCCATTGCTGCCGGCACTTATATGGACATGATGTACATGCCGGACGCATTGGATGCCGCTGTCAACCTGATGGAAGCCGACCCCAGCCGTCTGATTCACCGCAACGGCTTCAATATCGCAGCCATGAGCTTCGATCCTGAGGGCATTCTGGCAGCTATCCGCAAGTACAAGCCCGAGTTTCAGATGGAATACAAGATTGAACCGCTCAAGCAGGCCAATGCCGACAGCTGGCCCAATAGCCTGGACGATGTTTGCGCACGTCAGGAATGGGATTGGGTACCCAAGTTCGATCTTGACTCAATGACCGTTGACATGCTGGAAAAACTTTCCGCACGTCTGCTGGGATAATCTGGCGAGTCCAAACTCAAGATATTCTGTGCAAGAAGCCAAACGGGCTACCCCGTTTGGCTTCTTGTCTTTTATAGGTTTGGCTTTTTGTAAATAGAAAGGGGCGGACTGCAGGAAGCAGGGCCGGCGGATTCTCGCAAAATCGTCTGCAAAGCCCAAATGCGATTGAACGCAAAAAAACTGGAATCATTCGGCTCTTGACGTATAGAATGGTATTGTAATTTTCTTGTAATCATCTTTCTAGTATATATGTCGGCTCGTCACATCAGTTGTGCCTTATGATAAAGCGTGTATGGGAAGTTATTGCTTGCTGAATGGGTTTTCCTGGAAATCTTGAGAAAAAGGAACAGGAATTTTGCTGTTGTTTTCAAAAGTTCTATATTTGTAAGCGAAACTGATCTTTCGACTTTGAAAAATGCAAAAACCGCTTTGAAAAGCTATAAAATAGAAGATATATCTATCCTGTTATCCATGTTGCTGCATATTATCCATGTTGTTATATAAAGGTAAAATTGGCTGCTAACGCCATGATATTTGGTGTCGTAAACATTCCGGAGTGAAAGCCGGTGGCATCTTTGGTAATGACATAAACCTGTACTTGAAAACGACATAAATCTGTATCTGAACTTTATCTGAAAACCTTTTTTACTAACCTTATTTTATTTAACCCTAAAAATTTTTATGAAAAAAGTCTGTACTTTGATTTCATTGGTGCTGTTGCTCTTCGTGGGCACGGCACAGGCACAGCGGGCTTGGGAGGTGTCTACGGACAACGCCACCGAGATTCTGACTGGCGATGAAAACCAGTATGTCATCCAGGAGGGTATCAACACTGCCGGATGGTCAGCAAGTGGTTATTTGAGCACTAACGGTGTCGTTTCTACGGTAGACGCTTCGTGTATCTACACTTTCGTGCAAGTGGACGAGAAGAGTGGGGGTGACCTTACAGTTCCCGTTTATGTACTGAAAAATGTGGAAACCGGAAAGTATCTGTCCAGAGACGGATATGTGCAGTCACAGGTAAAAGCTTGGAAATTTACCTGCGCTCCGAGTCATACCATACAGGAGGGCGAGGACGGAAGTTTGTGGGAAGTTTATTACAATCTCGTGGAGGAAGCCAAATGTCCGGGTGCAGCAGATGCCGGTGCATGGGTGTTCTGCGATATTGAGGAGCAGATTTACATGTGCTTCTGGGGAAGTCCTGCATTCTCAGGTTATACCGATACCAACAACTGGTTCATTTATTCTGCAACGGAGCGCGAGTTGACCGAGTATGAAAAGTTGACTATCGTTTTCGATCAGTATTATAAGAATGAAGTGAACACGGATAATTACCCGGTAGGTACGGCACCTGGCTGCATTTCCCAGGAAGTGTTCAATCAGCTGTTGGCTGCTTATGACGCTGCCAATGCTGCCATCGCCAATCCGGATACGGATCCAGAAGTATGCAAGGCTGCCCGTGAGCAGACGATTGCCGCTTTTGAACTCTATGAAAAGAGTCTGGTTCCCGTTGGTCCCGGCTATTATCTGATTGTCAGCCAGCGTTCACAGGATGCCCTTTATGATGAAGGCGGCTCCGTTAAGTTTGCCTTGAAAATGGCTCGTCCCGAAACATTCGATGTGGCTTCAGCCAAGTATATCTGGCAGGTGGTTCCCTCTGGCGAAAAGGATAAGTATTTCCTGAAGAACTTCGGAACTGGTCTTTATTTGTCCAAGAATCCTAATGAAAACAGCTATCTGACCATTTCTGATACTACTCAGAAAGTTGTCTTCGAGTATAATCATGGCGTGTTGTTCAATATCAGTGCCAGCGGTTATGTTCACTGCGACCCGCAGGCCAATGTTGTTGTGTGGAACGACAAGGCTGCTGGTGGAGGACAGTTCATCTTTGATGTTGTGCCTGCCGATACTATTGCAAAACTGGCTCCTGCTATTGAGCAGAATCAGATGAATGTTAAACTGTCCCAGCTTGTAAGCTCCGTAGAGGGTCAGGTCAATGGTCTGAAGCTGAAGAGCGGTCTGACGGAAGACGGTAATTATTATGCATCCGGTGCAGGCTTGGTTAGCAGTTTCGAAAAATGTAATGCCACAGAGCCTAACGAAGGTTCCGAAGCCGCTGCGTTCGATGGTAATCTGACTTCTTATTATCATACGAAGTGGTCGGGCGGTGCTCCGACAGACGACTGGCACTGGGTTCAGATTGACTTGGGCAAGGAAGTGAACTCCATCTACATGAAGTTCTCGAAGCGTCATAACAACGACAAGGGTAATCCTTCCCGCATTGCGCTCGTTGTTCCCGAAGATGGCAATCTGGAAGCTCCGTTGTGGATGGATACGCTTTACAAGGACACTGTAATTTATCAGTATGCGACCAACTATCCTGCAGGTCTGAAGGATTCCTCTACCTATGTAGGAAAGATTGATTTCGGTCGTCCGGTTCAGCATTTCCGTATGGCCGTTACCCGTACGAAAGCCAATGAAATCTTTGGTTACGGTCCCTGCTGGCATGTCAGCGAGCTCCGCATCTATGATGCAGCCGACTGCGTAGAAAACCCGAGCTACCTCCTGGTAGACGAGGCTATCCGCAACGCCGTTGCCGAGCAGCTTGCAGCAGCCAAGGCTGAACTGGAAGCCAATGCAGCAACCCAGGGTACTTATGATGCACTCGAGGCCGCTTATGATGCATTCATGGAAGCCTATCCCGATCCTACCGCTTTGTTCGCAGCTATTGAGCAGGCCAAGGAAATGCATGAGAATGCTGTAGAAGGCGAAGATCTGGCTTACTTCCAGGTAGGTTCCAAGGAAGTGTTCCTGCAGGCTATCACAGCCGTTGAGGATGCAGCCAATGCCAAGGATGCTCTCACGCTGTCAGAAATCGAGGCTCTTGAAAATCAGTTGAGCGAAGCTGTGAAGGCTTTCAATGCCAAGCTGAATGTTCCCGAAGGTGGTAAGGTTTACCGTATTGTTTCTACCGCAGGCTTTGACGACAGTGGTAACGAACGCGTTCCGAACGACGCTTGTGTAGCATCCTTGAGCGCCGACATCAACGACGACATCTACTGGCGTTACAAATATACCGAGGGCGTTGAAGACCGTTTCAACACGTTGTGGTATGTAGAAAAGACTGACGAGGGCTACTCCTTCAAGAACCTGGCCAACGGCTTGTATATCAACAACCCGTATTACGGTCTTACTGAAGAGGAAATTGAAGAGCAGGTAACAGATCTCCATCTGCGTTACTCTAAGGAGCCGAAGTACTTTACGCTGGAAGCTTATTCTCGTCCGGGTGAATTCCTGATTACGGCTTATTCCGGTCAGTACATGAATACCGATCCTAACGGTTATGTTGTACATTACGGTGTACGTAACGACGCTCATGCTCCGTTCATGCTTTATGAAGCAGAGCCTGACTACTTCTCTACGACTTACGCTATCGATGCAGAAGAGAATGCTCCTCAGATTATCACGCTCCCGATAGATGTCATGATGGTTTACTCAAACGAGTGCAACAATGCCTTGAAGGTATTGGGCAAGAAGGATAACACCATCCAGCTGACCAGCTTCGGCGACGATGAGGTCATCACTGCCGGAACTCCGTTCGTTATCTACACTACGGAAGGTGAAGACTTTGTATTGGCCGATTTGATGGTTGATTCCTACGAAAGCGCTTTGGAGCAGACTTACAATTATGAAATCGTACAGCAGAACGGTCTGGTATCCGCTCCTTACGGCTTCGAAGTAGATCCGGGTTACGGTATTATCTACGATGGTCAGGTAGTTGCCAGCGAAGGCGGCGAATGGATTAAGGCCGGTACCGGTTTCTTCAACAGTTCACTGCCTGTAACTGAGGAAGAAGGTGAATACTCATTGGTTCTCAACGGTGAAATCACTGGCGAAGGTCTGGCTGTTGACGGCGCAGAACTGGTGAAGAATGTTCCGATGGATGTATATACCATCTCCGGTGTGAAGGTTCGCAGCAATGTGAAGGCCGGTGCTGCCACCAAGGGCTTGCCCAAGGGTATTTATATCGTTGGTGGCAAGAAGGTGATTGTGAAGTAATCCACAGGACAACACAATTTATATTATAGAAAAAGGGAACGCTCCGGTTTCGGGGGCGTTCCTTTTTGCTGTTAGGCTGTCTTGTCTAAAAAGAGAAAATCCATGGCAACATTGATTTTCTCTTGTTTGTGAACTTTGCCTTGTCCACCTCTTCTGTAGCAGAAGCCGAATTTGTCAATCTTTTTCAGTGCGCAGCAATGTTTTTTCGTGGAGTGCGTTACTGTAAAATCAAAACTACCGACTGTTTTTTCTAAAGTACCGACAGAAAAAACTAAAGTACTGACTGTTTTTCCGAAAGTACTGAGTGTTTTTCGGCAGTTAAATGCTTTTGTTTTTGAGGAATCATGCCGCTTCTGGCAAGTGGGTCGGGCTCTCTGGAACGATGCCTTTTGAAACGTCTTTACTGCATGTTCGGTTATTGTATTTTTTTTGATTTTCTGTAAAAAAATATGATTTTTCCTGTAAAAAAAAATTATTTTTCCCTTTGTCCGTCTTTAGGGAATGTCTATATTTGTGGTAGAGAAACCTGCACAACCAGCACAGTCTTGTGCACTTATCTAAATAACCTTTTGAGCCGTTTCCAGGTGTGGCAGCAAAGACTTTTTACCCTGTGAGTGGCTCATATTCTTAGGTTTTCCGAAAAGCACATTAATGTTATTGTCGAAACATAAATACTTGTGTTTTATTGTAAAACTTAAATTATTGTAAAATGAAGAAAGTCTGTACTTTTATTTCATTGCTGCTGTTGCTCTTCGTGGGCACGGCACAAGCACAGCGGGCTTGGGATGTGTCTACGGACAACGCTACTGAGATCCTGACTGGCGATGAGCATCAGTACGTCATCCAGGAGGGTATTAACACCGTCGGATGGTCGGCTAGTGGTTATCTGAGTAACAAGGGCATCATTTCTACGGTAGATGCTTCTTGTATTTATACTTTCGTGCAGGTGGACGAAAAGAGTGGAGGTGATCTTACTGTTCCTGTTTATGTCTTGAAAAATGTAGAAAACGGAAAGTATCTGTCAAAGGATGGTTATGTACAGTCGCAAGTAAAAGCATGGAAGTTTACTTGTGCTCCGGGACATACTCTGAAGGAAGGTGAAGACGGAAGCTTGTGGGAGGTATATTATAATCTCATAGAAGAAGATAGATGTCCTGGTGCTGCTGATGCTGGGGCATGGGTGTTCTGTGATTTGGAAAGTAATGTTTATATGTGCTTTTGGGGAGATCCCGCATTTTCAACAGGTTACACGGATACCAACAATTGGTTTATTTACTCGGTTACTGAGCGCGAACTGACCGCTTACGAGAAACTCACCATCATTTTTGATGAGTACTATAAAATGGAAGTGAATGAGGAAAACTATCCTGTTGGTACCGCGCCGGGCTGTGTGTCTCGGGAGATATACGAGCAGATGCTGACTGCCTACAATGAGGCAAGTGCTCTCATTGCTGATCCGGACTCTGATCCGAAAGAATGCGATCGCGTGCGTGAGGCTGTTATCGCCAGCTTCGAGGCCTATGCCAAGAACATGGTGCCCGTAGGTCCCGGCTATTATCTGATGGTCAGCCAGCGCTCTCAGGATGCGGCTTACGACAACAATGGCTCTATGAAGTGTACGTTGAAACTGGAAAGACCGGCGTCCTTTACAGAAGAGACTGCGAAGTACATTTGGCAGGTAGTGCCTTCTGCTGAGGAGGGTAAATATTATCTGAAGAACTTTGCGACCGGCCAGTACATGGGACAGTCTCCCGGAACTTCCCAGACCTACCCCACGGTAGCAGACACCACGATGAAGGTGACTTTCGAAAAGTATCAGGGTGTTTTCTTTAACATCAATGCCGGCGGATATGCTCACTGCGATGCCAGCGCAAATATCGTGCTGTGGAATGACAAGGCTAATTCCGGTAACCAGTGGCGTTTTGATGTCGTTCCGGCCGATACCATTGCCAAACTGTTGCCGGCTATAGAGCAGAACCAGATGAACAAGAAACTTTCTGCTTTGGTGAGCGAGGTGGAAGAGAAGATTGCAAGCGTGAAGCTGAAGAATGGACTGACTTTCGACGGTAACTATTATGCATCGGGTGCCGGTCTGGTGAACGCTTTTGAAAAGTGCAATGCAACAGAACCTGCAGAAGGCTCGGAGGCTTCTGCCTTTGATGGTAACCTGACCACTTATTATCATACACAATGGTCGGTTGCTGGTCCTACTGACGACTGGCACTGGGTTCAGCTTGACCTGGGTAAGGAAGTCAGCTCCATCTATTTGAAGTTCTCGAAGCGTCACAACAACAATAACGGTAATCCGTCACGTCTTGCTCTTGTTGTTCCCGAAGATGGCAATCTCGAGGCTCCGATGTGGATGGATACTCTCTACAAGGATACAGTGATTTATGAGTATGCTACCAACTATCCTGCAGGTGTACAGGATTCCTCTACCTATATCAAGAAGATTGATTTCGCGAAGCCCGTTCAGCATTTCCGCATGGCTGTTACCCGCACAAGAGCCAACGAACTCAATTCTTATGGCCCGCTTTGGCATGTCAGCGAGCTCCGCATCTATGATGCAGCCGACTGCGTAGACAACCCAAGCTATCTCCTGGTTGACGAAGCTATCCGTAATGCTGTAAACAATCAGCTTGCAGCAGCCAAGGCTGAACTGGAAGCCAATGCAGGAACTCAGGGCACTTATGATGCACTCGAGGCTGCTTATGAGACCTTCCTGGAAGCCTATCCCGATCCTACGGATTTGTTCGCAGCTATCGAGGATGCCAAGGAAATGTACGAGAATGCCGTTGAAGGCGAAGACCTGGCTTACTTCCAGGTAGGTTCCAAGGAAGTGTTCTTGCAGGCTATCACAGCTGTTGACGAAGCAGCCCATGCCAAGGAAGCGCTCACCGTTTCTGAAATCGAGGCACTTGAGGCTCAGTTGAGTGAAGCAGTGAAGGCATTCAATGCCAAACTGAATGTTCCTGAAGGTGGTAAGATTTACCGTATCGTTTCTACAGCCGGTTATGACGGCAATGGCAACGAACGCGTTCCGAACGACGGTTGCGTGGCTTCCTTGAGCGCCGACATCAACGACGACGTTTACTGGCGTTACAAATATACCGAGGGTGTTGAAGACCGTTTCAATACGTTATGGTATGTAGAAAAGACTGACGAAGGATACTCCTTCAAGAACCTGGCCAACGGTTTGTATATCAACAACCCGCTTTATGGATTGACTGAAGAGGAAATTGCTAAGGTTCCCGAAATCAACTTGCGTTACTCTAAGGAGCCGAAGTACTTTACGCTCGAATCGTTCGTTCGTCCGGGTGAATTCCTGATTACGGCTTATCCTGGCCAGTACATGAATACGAACCCCAATGGTTACATGGTTTACTACGGTGTACGTACGGATGCACATGCTCCGTTCATGTTCTACGAGGCTGATCCTGACTACTTCTCTACGACTTATGCTATCGATGCAGAGGAGAACGTTCCTCAGATTATCACGCTCCCGATAGACGTCATGATGGTTTACTCAAGCGAGTGCAACAATGCCTTGAAGGTATTGGGCAAGAAGGATAACACCATCCAGCTGACCAGCTTCGGCGACGACGAAATCATTCCGGCCGGAACTCCGTTTGTAATCTACACTGGTGAAGGTGAAAACTTTGTAATGGCCGATTTGATGGTTGATTCCTACGAAGGCGCTTTGGAACAGACTTACAATTACGAAATTGTACAGCAGAACGGTCTGGTATCCGCTCCTTACGGCTTCGAAGTAGATCCGGGCTATGGTATTATTTACGAAGGCGAAGTCATTGCCAGCGAAGGTGGCGAATGGGTTAAGGCCGGTACCGGTTTCTTCAACAGCTCACTGCCTGTAACTGAGGAAGAAGGTGAATATTCATTGGTTCTCAGCGGTGAAATCACTGGCGAAGGTCTGGCTGTTGACGGCGCAGAACTGGTGAAGAATGTTCCGATGGATGTATATACCATCTCCGGTGTGAAGGTTCGCAGCAATGTGAAGGCCGGTGTTGCCACAAAGGGCTTGCCTAAGGGTATTTATATCGTTGGTGGCAAGAAAGTGATTGTGAAATAATTCACAAACAAACTGGATATTGAAAAGGAGCGTATCGCTTAAGGGCGGTGCGCTCCTTGTATATTTATTATAACTGAATATATTTGTTGAAAAGCCGCTTTTTGTACAATATTCTAAAAAGCCGCTTTTATTTCCTTCGTTTCTTTTCTTGTAGCTTCTTGTGTAAAAAAATATTATTTTTTTGCTTGTTCTTGTGGAAATGTTTATATTTGTGGCGAAAAGTTTGCGCCGCTATAAAGGTGCATACAGTCACAATATATTAACCTGTAAACCTATTCTTATTGTATTTTTTGAGAATATTCTCTAAAACGGCTTTAAGTTCCTTTGAATAAGCGTAAAATGTAGTTTCTGCATTAAATTGATATTTTTATTGTATAACCTAATATTAATCTGTTTTTAAATGAAGAAAGTCTGTACTTTTATTTCATTGCTGCTGTTGCTCTTTGTGGGCACAGCACAGGCACAGCGGGCTTGGGACGTGTCTACGGACAACGCCACCGAGATTCTGACTGGCGATGAGCATCAGTACGTTCTCCAGCAAGGAATTAATACTGCTGGTTGGTCGTCAAGTGGTTATTTGAGCAACAAAGGCGCTTTTGTTGCTAAGGTGGATGCATCTTGTATCTATACTTTTGTACAAGTGGATGAAAAAAGCGAAGGAGATCTAACTCTCCCCGTTTATGTGCTTAAAAATGTTGAGAACGGCATGTATTTGACACAGGACGGTTATGCTCAGTCTCAGTTGAAGGCATGGAAATTTACTTGTGCTCAGGGGCATGCAAAGCAGGATGGTGAGGATAATAATTTATGGGAAAATTATCACAACGCGATTGCTGAGGCAAAATGTCCAGGTGCTGCAGATGCTGGTGCATGGGTTTTCTGTGATATCGAGTCAAGAAAATACATGTGCTTTTGGGGGGCTCCTGCGTTTTCAGACTATCAGGATACCAACAACTGGTTTATCTATACAGCTACTGAGCGTGAGTTGACCGCTTACGAAAAACTTACTATTGTTTTCGATGAGTATTATACTCAGGAAATCAATGAGGAGAACTATCCTGTAGGTACGACTCCCGGTTGTATTTCTCAGGAAGTGTATCAGCAGATGCTGGCAGCTTACAACGAGGCAAGTGCTCTTATCGCAGATCCTGACTCTGATCCCACAGCGTGTGACCGTGCGCGTGAAGCCGTTATTGCCAGCTTCGAAGCTTACGCAGAGAGCCTGGTTCCTGTAGGTCCGGGTTATTATCTGATGGTGAACAAGCGTTCTTTGGATGCTGCTTATGATAGCGGCAGCAACATGAAGTGTACCAAGGGATTGGAAAAACCGGCTACTTATACGGAAGAAACCGCGAAGTATATTTGGCAGGTGGTTCCTTCTGCTGTAGAAGGCAAGTATTATTTCAAGAACTTTGCTACTGGCCGCTACATGGGCAAGGGTCCCGGTACGTCACAGATTTATCCTACGGTAACAGATACAACGGTTAAGGTTACTTTTGAACAGTTGCAGGGTATCTGGTTCCGCGTAAAGGATGATGCTAACTATGCTCACTGCGATGGTAGCTACAATGTCGTTGTTTGGAACAGTACGGGTGATGGTAACAAGTGGCGCTTCGATCCGGTTCCGGCCGATACCATTGCCAAGTTGTTGCCGATTGTAGAGCAGAGCCAGATGAACAAGAAACTGGCTGGTCTTGTTTCTGATGTAGAAAGCGAAGTGAACAGCTTGAAGTTGAAGAGCGGTTTGACTATGGACGGCAACTATTATGCAAGTGGTGCCGGCTTGGTAAGTGCTTTTGAAAAGTGCAACGCTACAGAAACTACAGAAGGTTCTGAGGCTGCTCCGTTCGATGGCGATTTGACTACTTACTATCATACGTTGTGGCATGATGAAGGTGCACCTACTAATGACTGGCATTGGGTTCAGTTCGATTTGGGTAAGGAAGTGAGCGAGATTTATCTGAAATTCTCTCAGCGTCACAATAACCGTAACGGTAATCCTTCTCGTATCGCTATTGTAGCTCCTGAAGATGGTAATCTGGAAGCGCCGATGTGGATGGATACCCTCTATAAGGATACAGTAATTTATCAGTATTCTACTGCTTATCCTGCAGGTGCTTTGGATTCTACTACTTATGTAGGTAAGATTAACTTTGGTAAGCCCGTGCAGCACTTCCGTATGGCCGTTACCCGCACAAAAGCAAATGGAATTCATGGTTACGGTCCTTGCTGGCACGTAAGTGAACTCCGCATCTACGATGCAGCCGACTGTGTAGAAAATCCGAGCTATGCTTTGGTTCCCGAGCAGATTCGCAACGAGGTGGCAGCTGCCATTGAAGCCGCTAAGGCTGAAATCGAGGCAGGTACTGCAACTCAGGCAACTTACGACCGTCTGGAAACTGCTTATGAGGCCTTCATGGAAGCATATCCCGATCCTACCGATTTGCTGAATGCTGTAGAAACTGCAAAGGAAATTCTTGAAACTGCAGTTGAAGGCGACGGTTTGGCATACTTCCAGCCGGGTGCTAAGGACGGATTGGCTGCTGTTATCAAGTCTGTAGAAGATGCTATCGCAGCCAAGGAAGCTTTGACGCTCGACGAAATCAACGCACTTGACAAGCAGTTGAAGGATGGTTTGAAGGAATTCAACTCCAAGCTGAATGTGCCCGAAGGTGGCAAGGTATACCGCATTGTCAATACTTCCGGTTATGGCACTGACGGCAATGAATACCCTGAAAGCGGCGCATTGATGGCTTCTGCCAATGCAGACTACAACGGTAACCCCGTTTGGAAGTATAAGGATTATGAAGGTGTTGACGAGCGTTTCAATACGCTGTGGTATGTTGAGAAGACAGAAGAAGGTTACACCTTCCGCAACCTCGCCAACGGTCTCTATCTGGGCAATCCGTTCCAGGGCTTGACCGAAGAGGAAATCGATGAGCAAATCAGCTACTCCAACAATAGTGTGGGCTATTCCAAGGAACCGACTTACTTCGGCTTCGAAGCATATCATGTACCTGGAAACTTCCTGATTACGTTGCACGACGGTGACTTCCTGCACATGGCACCTGCTGGTTCGATGGTATTCTGGTACGACCGCAAGGCTACCCGTTCACAGTTTGAGGTTCGTGAAGTAACTGACGACGAAGGCTTCAGCTCTACTTTCGTGCTGGATGCTACTGCCGGTGCACCTCAGATCAAGTGTCTGCCGTTTGAAGTATTGGCTGCATATTCCAACAACGGAAACGTAATGAAGGTGTTGGGCGTGAAGGATAACGCTATCCAGATGGTTGCTTTCGGCGACGATGAAACAATTCCTGCCGGTGCTCCGTTCTTCTTCGTAACTGATCCTGCTGAAGGTGAAGGTTCTGAAGGTGAAAACTTCATCAATGTTGATTTGATGGGTGGTACTTTGGAAGAAAACCTGAATATGGAATATGTTTACGAGCCGGTTAACCAAGATGGTATGGTTTCTGCTCCGATTGCATTCGAAATTGAGCCGGGTTACGGTATCCTTTACAATGGCGCAGTTGCTATCACCGAAGGTGGTGAGAGTATTGCTGCCGGTAGCGGTTTCTTCAACAGCTCTTTGAAGACTACTGACCTGGACGGTGACTATGTATTGCCGCTCGATGGTGAAATCACCGGTGAGGGTACCGCCGTTGAAGGTGTAGAAGTTGTTAAGAATGTTCCGACTGATGTTTACACCATTGCAGGTGTAAAGGTTCGCAGCAATGTGAAGGCCGGAGTTGCCACGAAGGGTCTGCCTAAGGGTATTTATATCGTTGGTGGCAAGAAGGTGATTGTAAAGTAAACAATCCGGGATTTTGATAATGGAGGTGCACTGCCTGAGGCGGTGCACCTCTTTTTTTGTGTGGCCGTTTCCCGTCTGTACGGTTGGTGTTGTCTTATACGTTTTCGTGCTCCTGCCCTTTCATTCATTCTTTTGTCGGGGCGGGTTGTTTTGCCTGGTTGTTCCGTTCGTATGCCCGAAACATTTTCTTCGTTTGTGCGAATCGCACGATTTCATGCAGAAGTAGCTTCGGGGGATTTGCGGAACCTGCAACCCGCATGAGGCAGCTCGAGTGTTTCCGCATTTCTCGCTATTCCGCTTCTTTTGTGAAATTTTAAAAAATGTGGGGAAAAGTGGGTGTTTGTGGGGAAAAATCTATAATTTTGTATATTCAAATCATGCTTTATGAGATTTACCGGTTCAATCAATGCCAAGCTTGATGCGAAAGGACGTGTGTTCTTTCCGGCGGTTTTCCGCCGCCAACTTGCGGAAGGAGAGGTTGAACTGATTGTGCGTAAGGATGTATATCAGCCTTGCCTGGTGGTTTATCCGCAGTCGGTGTGGGACGAGGAACTCCGCCGTTTGCGCCAAAGTCTTAACCATTGGGATCCGAAGGAAGCCATGGTGTTTCGACAGTTTATGGCCGAAGCGGAGAGTGTCCCGTTGGACGCCTCTGGCCGTATCTTGCTTTCCAAGCGAATGCTTCGGATGGCCGGTATTGACCGGGAAATGTTTTTTCTGGGAATGGACGACCGAATAGAAATATGGAGTTGTGAACAGATGGAAAAGCCCTTTTTGTCCTCGGAAGAGTTGGGCAATGCATTGCTCCGGCTGATGACTTCAGGACCGCGGGTGTAAGTCTGCTTGTGAATGCCTATCCCGAAACCATATACTTATATTTAGTTTATGACGACCTGTTCAGCTTATCATGTACCGGTATTGCTTGCCGAAAGTGTGGATGGTTTGAATATACGTCCCGATGGCGTTTATGCAGATATGACTTTTGGTGGTGGCGGTCACAGTCGTGAGATTTTGTCGCGACTGGGGGCGTCGGGCCGCCTTTATGGCTTTGACCAGGATGCTGATGCGGAACGCAACATTCCGGAAAACGACGGACGTTTTCACTTCGTTCGCAGCAACTTCCGCTATTTGCGCCGTTGGTTGCGCTATTATGATGAGCCGGCGCTCGATGGAGTCCTTGCAGATTTGGGCGTGTCCAGCCATCATTTTGATGATGAGACACGTGGGTTTTCCTTCCGTTTTGATGCGCGTCTGGATATGCGCATGAACGGGCGAGGCGGTATTACGGCCGCTGATGTGCTCAATTCATACAGTGAAGAACGTCTGGCACAACTTTTTTATTTGTATGGAGAACTGAAGACGGGCCGGAAACTGGCTTCTGCCGTAGTAAAGGCGCGGTCGGCTAGGCCGCTGGAGCGGATAGAAGATCTGGTGGCAGTGGCCCGTCCGTTGTTGGGAAGGGAACGCGAGAAAAAAGATATGGCAAAGGTGTTCCAGGCCCTGCGGATAGAGGTCAATCACGAAATGGAAGCTTTGCGGGAAATGCTCGGGGCGGCATTGTCAAGTCTCCGTCCCGGGGGACGGCTGGTCATCTTGACCTATCATTCTCTTGAGGACCGCATGGTGAAGAACTTTATTCGTTCGGGCAATGTGGAAGGCCTCGTTGAACAGGACTTCTTTGGAAACCGCAAAGTGCCGTTGCGGGCGGTCAACAACAAGGTGATTGTGCCCGGCGCTGAGGAGCAGGAGCGGAATCCCCGGAGCCGTAGTGCAAAGCTCAGAATTGCTGAGAAAATAGCGGAGTAGTGATTGTATACTTAACAGAATGTTGTAAAGATGAAAGCAAACGAAGAGCAGGATGAAACCCGCAGAGTGCAGAAGAACCGCGGGGAAGCGGACGTCCGTAGTGATGATGCGGTGACGATGGCGATGGAAAGTTCGGACACCGATTCGCCCGAAGTCGCATCCGCCCGTCATGAAAAGGGATGGCGGCGGGTGTTGAAACCCGGCGAGTCTACGCGTGAGATGTTGCAGAATCTGACTGATTTGGATGAGGACGAGTCCGTTCCCTTGAATTTCCGTAACATTATAGGTGGCGATATCCTGGTTTCTTCACTGGTGCGGCGCCAATTGTTTTATCTGCTGTTTCTTTGTATATTGTCCATTATTTATGTGACGAACCGTTATGCCTATCAGCAGGACATTATAGAGCAGAAGCGTCTGACACACAGTTTGGAGGACAGGCGGCTTCGTGCCATTGTAGCTACGAGTAATTTGACGGAATATACCCGCCGCAGCAATATTGAACAGCATCTGACCGATACGACAATTCAGTCGACATCGGCGCCTTTCTATTATCTTCATACTGATATGCCATGAAGTTCCAAAGCAAAAAAGTGATGCCCCGCTATTTCTGTCTGATTGCGGTGCTGGCATTTATCTGTGTCCTCGTATTGTTTCGGGCAGGCTACATCATGACTGTGGAGCGGGAGTATTGGCTGGAAATCAAACGTTCGCAGACCAGGGACAGTCTGGAGCTCAAGCAGCGACGGGGTGACATCCTGGCCAATGATGGCCGAATTTTGGCCACTTCGCTCAATGAGTATGTGCTTCACCTCGATTTCATGACATATGAGAAGGATTCCATTCTGCGTGTCAAGGATCAGTATCGTCGCGACACGGCGTTGATGAACAATATTGACAGCATAGCCCGCGGCATGCACCGTCTCTTCCCCGACATTGATCCGGAGAAGTATAAGAAGCATCTGCTGAAGGGGCGGAAACTTGAAAGCCATTATTGGCCTGTATACCCGCCGGAGGTGACTTCGCTGAAACTGGGCCGGAAGGAAAGAAAAAACCGGCAGTTGACATATCTGCAAAAGGCTGAAATAGAGAAATTACCCTTAATGCGTTATCGGTCATCGTTGAACAGCACGGCCATCAATATGCGGAAGAATCCGTATGGGCGTATCGCGTTCCGTACGGTGGGAGAATATCGTGACGAGCCGCGTTTCGGACTTGAATTGTCTTTTGATTCCATCCTGGCCGGAAAGCCCGGACATTATCACAGGGAGAAGGTGCTGAACGCATGGATACAGGTGGTCGACCAGCCGGCCGAGGACGGTTGCGACATCATGACTACGCTCGACATCGATATGCAGGATATTGTAGAGAGTGTGCTGAATGAGGAACTGAAAGCCTTGGATGCGCATGCCGGAGTTTGCATTGTAATGGAAGTCGCCACCGGAGATGTACGCGCCATAGCCAGCTTGCAGCGGAATTCGGACGGAAGTTATACGGAAAATGAGCCGCGCGCCGTCAGCACACATTATGAGCCGGGCTCCGTGTTCAAGCCCATGTCTTTCCTTGTCGCTTTCGACGATGGAAAGGTGAAGGTGACCGACCAGGTGGACATTAACGGAGGTATCTACACGTTCGGCACGCGTAAACTCAAGGATTCCAACTATCGAAGCGGTGGCACCGTGGGGCCGCGCGACGTGAAGTTCATCATTCAGAACTCCTCGAATGTGGGAACCGCACGGCTTATCGACCAGGCTTATCTCTCCAACCCCCAGCAGTTCATCGACGGACTCTACCGTGTGGGAGCGGGCGAGGACCTCAAGGTACCCATTGACGGCTATCTGCCGCCGCATTTCTGCAGCCCCAGCGATAAGTCAAGATATTGGTCGCGTACCGATTTGCCCTGGATGAGCATCGGTTATGTTTCACAGTTGCCCCCCATCAATATCTTGAATTTCTATAACGGTATAGCCAATAACGGGCGTCTGATGCGTCCGCGTTTTGTCAAGGCCGTGTTGCGGAACGGGAAGGTGGTGAAAGAATATCCGCCGGTGGTGTTGCGCGAGCACATGGCGAAACCCGAGGCCGTGCGCGACATTCAGGAGTGTCTCAAGGCGGTAGTCAATGGAGGTAGTGGCAAGCGTGCCGGTTCTAAGTATTTCCGCAGTGCGGGAAAAACGGGTACGGCACAAATCTGGACCGGCCGGGGGCGTACTTCCGATTATTCGTTGACCTTTGTCGGTTATTTTCCGGCCGACCGTCCCCTTTACAGTTGCGTGGTGAACATACAGAAAACAGGTCCCTTTGCCTATGGCTGGATGAGTGGTAAGGTATTCAAACGGGTATCGGAACACATTATGGCCCGTTATAACGAGGGCAACTACAAGTCGGCCTGTGATACGACCGCGGCGCCCATACCGGAAGTGTTGGGCGGAAATCTGACAACGGCGCGGCGCGTGTTGGGAGAATTGTCTATTCCCTATGAAGCCGGTTTCCCCCTGCAGAATGATTCTTCCGTCTGGGGATGCGACAGCGGCGTGTATAATATTGCGTTGGAACCGCGTAACGTGGCCGGCGGCCATGTACCCGATGTCATCGGTTATGGCTTGCGTGATGCCGTATATCTGCTCGAGAGCCACGGACTCCGTGTCCGTGCTTCCGGTGCAGGCCGTGTGGTCCACCAGAGCAAGGCCGGTGGAGAAAGTTATCATCCCGGAGATACCATCAGGCTGGTGCTTGACACCCATTGGACGAAAGTGAAGAAACGTCCGAAAACGGTAACGTCGGCCGGGAATTGAGAAAATTTTACATTCGATAGCTGGGAAATCCCACCCAACTTTCATATATCTATAAAAAATCGCAGTTATGATTTTGTCAGAAGTTCTCGCAAAAGTGGCTCCGCTCGAAGTGCGGGGCAATCTGGAAGTCAATGTTACGGGAGTGAATATCGATTCGCGTAAAGTGGCGGGTGGCGATTTGTTCGTAGCCGTGAAAGGTACGCAGACCGACGGTCATGCCTATATCGGAAAAGCCGTGGAGCAAGGTGCGGTGGCTGTGTTGCAGACGCAGCCCATTCCGGAAAATGTGCCCGCGGGTGTTACGTTTGTGCGCGTGGCCGACACGGAGGATGCTGTGGGTCGGGTGGCTACCCGCTTCTATGGTGAGCCTACCCGGCGTCTGAAACTGGTGGGCGTAACGGGTACCAACGGAAAGACAACCGTAGCGACGTTGCTTTATCAGATGTTCCGTGCGTTCGGCCACAAGTGCGGTCTTTGCTCCACTGTGTGCAATTACATTGACGGCGAGGAACTTCCCACCGATCATACCACTCCCGACCCCATAGAACTCAACCGCCTTTTGGGCCGTATGGCCGACGAAGGATGTGAGTACGCCTTTATGGAATGCAGTTCGCACGCAATTCATCAGAAGCGTATCGGTGGCCTTCGTTTTGCCGGCGGCATCTTTACGAATCTGACGCGTGACCATCTTGACTATCACGGCACGTTTGAGAACTACCGGGATGCCAAGAAACAGTTCTTCGATATTCTTCCGGCCGATGCCTTTGCCATAGTCAATGCCGACGACCGTAACGGCAGTTTCATGGTGCAGAACACACAGGCAACCGTGCGCACTTATTCCACGCGTACGGCAGCCGACTTCAAAGGGCGTATTGTTGAGGAGTCGATAGAAGGCATGTTGCTGGACATGGACGGCCGCGAGGTCAGCGTGCAGTTTGTAGGGCGCTTCAATGTGTCGAACCTGCTGGCCGTATATGGAGCGGCGCAGATGCTCGGGAAAGAACCGCTCGAAATATTGCGTGTGCTTTCCGGATTGCGACCGGTCAACGGACGCTTCGAAACCATCCGTTCGCCCAAGGGATTCAGCGCCGTGATTGACTATGCCCATACGCCCGACGCATTGCAGAACGTGCTGACGGCCATCCGTGAGGTGTTGCGTGGCAAGGGACGCATCATCACCGTGTGCGGAGCCGGCGGCAACCGCGACAAGGGCAAGCGCCCGCTGATGGCCCAGGAGGCAGCCAACCGTAGCGACCGTGTCATCATCACGAGCGACAACCCGCGTTTTGAAGAGCCGCAGGATATCATCGCCGACATGTTGGCCGGGCTCGACGAGCAGCAGATGCAGAAAGTGGTGAGCATTACCGACCGCCGCGAAGCCATCCGTGCTGCTGCGATGATGGCCCAGCCGGGCGATGTCATTCTTGTGGCAGGAAAAGGGCATGAACCCTATCAGGACGTCAAGGGCGTGAAGCATCATTTTGACGATCATGAGGAACTGCGTGCGGCTTTTGGCTTAGAATAGTGTCCGGTTTCGGGCCTGCACGGTTGCCGGTTGCCCAGTTGTGGCGCCAAGCCGAAAAGGGAACGGTCCGTCTACAGGATTTTCTTTAATCAGAATAATACGCAATCACATGTTATACTATTTGTTTCGACTCTTAGAGCAGTTTGGCGTGCCGGGTTCAGGCATGTGGTCCTACATCTCGTTCCGTTCGCTGCTGGCACTGATGTTGGCGCTGGTCATATCGGCTTGGTTTGGCGAGCGCTTTATACGCTGGATGAAGAAACGCAAGATTTCCGAAACGCAGCGTGATGCCTCCATCGACCCCTTTGGCGTGAAGAAACTCAATGTGCCTACCATGGGCGGCATCATTATCATTGTGGCAACGCTGGTGCCTTGTCTGTTGCTGGGCCGTCTCCGCAATATTTATATGTTGCTGATGATTTTCTCCACCGTCTGGCTGGGAGCAATCGGTTTCCTGGATGATTACATCAAAGTGTTCCGGAAAAACAAGGACGGTCTGTCCGGCCGTTTCAAGATACTGGGACAAGTGGGGCTGGGGCTTGTCGTCGGACTGACGCTCTATCTGAGTCCGGATGCGGTCATCCGTGAGAACATAGAAGTGGAGCGTACGGGTGTGGGAACGGAAATCGTGCACAAGAGCACGGCCGAGAAATCAACCGTGACCACCATTCCTTTCTTCAAGAACAACAATCTGGACTATAGTGATTTGGTCTCGTTCATGGGCGACTATAAGACTGAGGCCGGCTGGATATTGTTCGTGCTGGTAACCATCCTGGTGATTGCCTCCGTGTCCAACGGTGCCAACCTGAACGACGGTATGGACGGTATGGCGGCGGGCAATTCGGCCATCATCTGTATCGCGCTGGGCATTTTGGCCTACGTGTCGAGTCATATCGAGTTTGCCAGCTATCTGAACATTATGTATATTCCCGGTTCGCAGGAACTGGTGATTTTCATTTGTGCTCTGGTGGGAGCCTTGATAGGCTTCCTGTGGTATAATGCCTATCCGGCACAGATTTTCATGGGCGACACGGGTTCGCTGACCATTGGCGGTCTCATAGCCGTTCTGGCCATTATCATCCACAAGGAACTGCTGATACCTATTCTCTGTGGTATTTTCCTGATAGAAAGTCTCAGCGTCATTTTGCAGGTGGAATACTATAAATTCTTCAAGCGTCGCGGACAGCAGCGCCGCATCTTCAAGCGCACGCCGATTCACGATACGTTCCGCACCTTGCCGGACCAGCTCGTGCCCGGAACCCGCTATCTGTTGGGCAACTGGCCGCGGGGTGCCTGGCATGAATCGAAGATTACCGTCCGGTTCTGGATTACGACGATATTGCTGGCTGCGGCCACCATCATCACATTGAAAATCCGTTAGTGTACGATTATAAATATGAAGCGAATTGTCATTTTGGGCGCAGCCGAGAGCGGTGTGGGTGCTGCTATTCTGGCACAACAGCAGGGCTGCGAGGTATTTGTCTCCGACATGGGGACCATCAAGGAGCACTACAAGGCCATGCTCGACAGTTATGGATTGCCTTGGGAGGAAGGACAGCACACGTCTGCGCTGATACTGAATGCCGATGAGGTCATCAAGAGTCCCGGCATTCCCGAGACGGCGCCCATGATTGTGGCGTTGCGCGAAAAGGGCGTTCCCGTCATCAGTGAGATTGAGTTTGCCGCCCGTTACACTTCGGCACGCATGGTTTGCATCACCGGCAGCAACGGAAAAACCACGACAACCTCGCTCATCTACCATATTCTGCAGAAGGCCGGACTGAATGTGGGGCTGGCCGGCAACATCGGGCATAGTCTGGCGTTGCAGGTGGCTACGGCTCCCCATGACTGCTATGTCATCGAACTTTCTTCCTTCCAGCTCGACGGCATGTATGATTTCCGGGCTAATGTGGCCGTGTTGCTCAATATTACGCCCGATCATCTTGACCGCTACGACTTCTGCATGCAGAATTATGTGGATTCCAAAATGCGCATTTTGCGGAACCAGCAGGCCGATGATACGTTTATTTACTGGATGCAGGATGAATACATAGGCCATGAACTGTCGAAATATGCGGTGGAATCGCGCGTGCTGGCTTTTGCGGACCATCCCTGTGCCGGTGCGGCGGGAGCCGTGGACAACGGCGTGCTGACCCTGCAGGCGCCGGCCGCCTTCAGCATGCCCGTTTCGGAAATCGGCATTACGGGCAAGCACAACTGGCGCAACGCCATGGCGGCCGCCATGGCGGCTCTGGCTGCCGGTGCCACCGAGGAGGACGTCCGTTGCGGACTGGCCGATTTTCCCGGCGTGGAGCATCGCCTTGAGCGGGTTTGCGAAGTGGAGGGCGTCCGTTATGTGAACGACTCCAAGGCCACCAATGTGGATGCCTGCTATTGTGCGCTTGACAGTATGACCACTCCCGTGGTGCTCATCGTGGGAGGGAAGGACAAAGGCAATGACTACACCCAGCTCTATCCTCTGGTGCGCGAAAAATGCCGGGCGCTCGTTTATCTGGGTGCCGACAACGCCCGGTTGCACGAAGCTTTTGACGCTTTGGGGCTTCCCGTGGCTGACACCCATTCCATGAAGGACTGTGTGGAAGCCTGTACCCGTCTGGCCCGGAGTGGCGACACCGTCCTGCTGAGTCCCTGCTGTGCAAGTTTCGATTTGTTCCGGAACATGGAGGACCGCGGTGAGCAGTTCAAGGAGTGTGCCCGCGCACTGGCAAAGGCCTGAAGAACTTCCGGCTCTATTATCTAAACTCATATACCAAGATTATGTCCGTTTTCAACAAAAAGATTTTCCATGGCGACAGCGTTATCTGGGGCATTTATATCGTTCTGTGCATTATTTCAATCATAGAGGTATATAGTGCGGCCAGCACTTTGTCGTATAAAACCGGAGATTATCTTTCGGCTCTTATCCGTCAGGCCAGTTTTTTGGGTCTGGGCACCCTGGTGCTGGTGCTGGTGCACAATATTCCGTGCCGTTATTTCAAGATAGTTTCGGTCATTGGCTGGCCTTTGATTCTCATTTTGCTGTTCCTGACGCTCTTCAAGGGAGTCGACACGAATGAGAGTTCCCGGTGGTTTGGCGTGTTTGGCATCCAGTTTCAGCCGTCCGAGCCCGCCAAGGGCATAGTCATAACGGCGGTGGCGCTGATTCTTGCTGTCATGCAGCGGGAGGACGGAGCCGACCGCAAGGCGATAAAATACGTTTTGGGAGTCACGCTCCCCGTCTGCATGCTCATTGTGACGGAAAACCTTTCGACGGCGGCCATACTTTTTGCCGTGGTTTTCATGATGATGATTGTCGGCCGCGTGCCCGTTTCGCAACTGCTCAAACTGACCGGGGTGATGATTGCTTCGGTGGCCGTGGTCATTATTTTGGGGCATACCGTCTTCAAGGGTGCCCCCAAGGACAGCGTGTTTCACCGTTTCGACACCTGGTCGCAGCGTATTGACGACTTTGTCGGCATCCGCTCTGCCGAGGGCGATACGCTCCAGATAGGGGCCGGCGGCAAACGCCAGGAACAGGTGAAGAAAAAGTTCGACCTGAAGGAAAACGCTCAGGTGGGCCATGCGTCCATCGCCATTGCGTCCAGCAATCTGGTGGGGCTGATGCCGGGCAACTCGGTGGAGCGCGACTTTCTCAGTCAGGCCTACTCCGACTTTATCTATGCCATTATCATTGAGGAACTGGGCTGGCTGGGCGGCGCGTTTGTAGCGTTTCTCTATGTTATGCTGCTCTTCAAGACGGGGCGCATAGCCAGCATGTGCGAGCGCAACTTCCCAGCCTTCCTGGCCATGGGGCTTGCCTTGCTGATGGCAACGCAGGCCTGCATCAACATGATGGTGGCCGTGGGGCTCTTCCCCGTTACGGGGCAGCCGCTGCCGCTGATTAGCCGCGGCGGAACGGCCACGCTTGTTACCTGTGCCTATTTCGGAATGATTCTCAGCGTCAGCCGTTACGCACGTAAGAATCAGGATGAAAAAAGCGTGTCGCATCTTTTTGCCAGCGGCAGAAAAAATAAGGACGGCGAGTATACCATGGACCTCCATGCCGAAAACGAGCCGGCACCCGAGGCGTTTGAGGACGACAAGGGCATCATGTAAAATCCTTTGGCCGGGAGGCCGCGGGGCAGTTGCCTTCCGGTGTCCGCGCGCGGTGGCGTGGCGCGGTGTCCGTTGACTGTTTCCTCCGGTGCGTGGACGGCCTGTCGCTGGCGCCGGGATGTCGTGTTGCCGGCATTGCCGGCAGCGAACGGAGATGCCGCGCGGCTTCCGTTTCCGTAAGTTATTCCTTGATTCCTTTTTTTTGCTTATGATGAAGTATTTACTTTTACTGTTGTTTTGCCCGCTGCTGGCATGGGCCCAGCAGGCCGATAAGCGTCAGCGGGTGCGGCTGGAGACCGACCGGGGAAACATCACCATTGCGCTTTATGACGAAACGCCCGGCCATCGCGACAATTTTCTTCGCCTGGTGCGCGAGGGATTTTATGACAGCCTGCTGTTTCATCGGGTGATTGAAGATTTCATGATTCAGACCGGCGACCCCGATTCGCGTAAGGCACAGCCGGGTGCCAAGTTGGGTGACGGCGGACCCGGTTACGACCTGCCTGCCGAAATCTGTCTGCCCAAGTTGTTTCACCGTCGCGGTGCGGTGGCGGCAGCCCGCGAATCCGACGACGTGAACCCGGAACGCCGCAGCAGCGGTTCGCAGTTCTACATCGTGTGGGGACGCATGGGAACGCCGAAAACCGTGGGACGTGCCCGGCAGCAGGTGGAGAAAGCGACCGGCGGGCGATATACCATAACGGACGAGATGGAGGAGACCTATTGCCTCTATGGCGGTACGCCGCATCTCGACGGTGCCTATACCGTTTTCGGTGAAGTGGTGGAAGGACTGGACGACGTGGTGTATGCCATACAGATGGAGACCACCGACGACAACGACCGTCCCTTTGCCGATGTTCGCATTCTTCGGGCCGTGGTGCTCGAACCTCAGCCGTAGTTTTGTTCCGTCCGCCCGCGGTGGAATGTCGGTCCGGAGCTTTTTGCCAATGCGCCGTGGAGCGCTTTCCGGTTCTTTGAGCCGTCTGCAAAACAGGAGTGCCGGCAGTCCGATAGTTAACGATTCATAAATGGCATTTGGATTTCGTTTCCGGAAATGCTATCTTTGTCATACAGGAAGCGGGAAAGCCGGATTGCATGTCCGGTTTTCCCGCTTTTTTTCTTGTCTTCCGTTTTTTTCAGGCTCCAATCGTAAAAACACTCCTTACTTTCGTAAAAACTGTTCCTGCTTTTGTTATTCTTCTTGCGGCCTTCGTCGGATTTTGGTCCGGATGAGGTGCGGCGAGGGGCGTTGGAGCGTCGGGGAATGAAGAATGAATTTTTTAAAAAACGCTTACAGATGTTATTTATTCGAAAAATACCGTTTGCGTCTTGCTCTTGTGTGTGCCCGCTCCGTCGGGGTTCGTCTTCTTCCGTTTTGCTCCTTCTTCATCACGCGTAGAGGAGAGGAAGAGGTGCAGCGGTTCGATGCCCGGGACTTCCGGGAAAACTGGCGCGCGGAATGTCCTTGCCGCCGGCACTGCCGGCGGAGAGAACAGCAGGAAGGAGAGAACAGCAAAAAGGGATGTGCAGACCGGTTGCACATCCCTTTTCGTGTGATGAAGACTACGTGAGGCCGCGGCCGTTGCCGGAGCCCGGGCCTGACCTGTGTGTTTTATTTTTCGGCATCCACCATGCGGCCGTCCGGGGTGATGCCGCGGGCGGAGATGCGTATCTGCACTTCGTCGCGGCAGTTGGTGAAGAATACGGCCGAGGCTTTTCCTTCGGCGTCGGTCTTCACTTCCGGATTCCAGTAGAGCGTGCGGCGCACGTCCTTGCTGGTGGGCATGTCAATGCCGCGGTAGCTGGGATGGTAGAATTTCGTGGGTTGCGCATATCCCCAGATGCGGCGCTTCTCCACCCCTTTCTTGGTGCGGTAGAGGTAGGCGTCGGGCAGTTCGTAGATGAACAGCGCGCGGTCGCCGGTGGAGGCGAGTTGGGAGAAGTTGTTGTTTTCGTCGAAGGTCGTGATGCGTCCAATGCGGGCGGCTCCCTTCACGACGGCCACCGACTTCACTTCTTCAGCCATGAGCTGGCCGATTTCGTTCTGGTTGATGTAACCTTGGGCGTTGTTCAGATAAGTCGGGATGGGACTGCCGTGATAAGTGGCCTGTGCCGTTGTCTCCGTGGGGTCGGCTGCCGAACCGTTGATGCTGACGAAGTCGGGACTGTACACGTCGGTCGTGTTCGTCAGGTTGTCCTCACCCTCCAGCGGGGTGTATACGCCCTCTTCCTTAAAGTTGGTGGAAAAATCGTTGGAGAGGACACCCAGGAAGGAGAGAATGGTGCCCGGCATGTAGCCCATGTCCTTGTAACGCTCCACGGCGGTTTCTACGTTGTAGAACTCGTCGCCGTTGCGCATGCCGGCCTTTTCGCCTCCGTTGTAGGTGTAGCGGTTGCCGGTGAATCCGCGGTATTTGCCTTTAACGCTGACAACAGCTTCCTTGAGGTTGGTGGAAATGCTCTTGGGGATGGTGTCAGTCCAGGCAAAGAAGTCCTGTGTGGAGTCGGCATCGGTTTCGTAGATGCGCGGCATGGGAATTTCCAGTTGCGTTTCCTGGAAGTAGAGCGGGCGTACGGCCGGGCTGAACCAGCGGTCGAGGGCTATGCGGCTCCATTTTTTCTTGCCTTCGGCGTTGGTGGTGTTGAACTGGGCTATCCAGTTGCCGGCATAGTCGACATTGGAAACGAAGGCAAAGCGTCCCAGACTGTCGGTGACGGTTTCTGCCTCCAGCGAGCCGCCTGCGCGGCTGTACATCTTCACTTTGAGATCGAGGTTGGGGTAGGGTTCCCGCTTGTTGTTGTCCTTGTAGGCGTAGCCGTTGAGGGTCAGACTTTCCTCAATGGGCTGCTGCAGGGTGAAGGGGGTGTGGCCGCACAGGGTTTCGAAGGTGTTGGCCGACCATCCCTGCACCATGAGCAGAAGGTCGAGAGCACGGCGGTGCTGGGCATCGTTCTTTTCGAAATAGAAGTCGGGCTGATGAATGTAGCCTTTCAGTTCGGACGAGAGCAGCATGTCGGCATAGGCACTTGCGGCGTTGGCGCGCACCAGTTCGCCGCCCTCGTCGCGTACGGAGAGCGAGAAAGTGGTGGAAATGGGCTGTCCGGCGGCATCTTTCAGTTCCATTTCGAGCGCTACGGGCGAGAAGGCTTCATAGTTGCGCTGACTTTGGCGCACCTTCAGTTCGACGCCGCGTTCGGGTGCCGGCTTCCACACCAGCCGGCGGCAGAGGCTTTCGCCCCGTGTGTTGTAGAGGTCGATGCGGTTGACGCCTCCGTGCAGTGCCGTGTTGGGGATGTAGAGCCCCACAGGCTCACCGCTGACGGTGAGGGTGTCGAGGTAGCACATGAGGTCGCGGCAGTGGATGGCCAGTCCGAGCAGTTCGGGGCGTGCCGATGGCGCGGGGCTGACGTATACGGTGATGCCGTCTTCTTCGAGCGAGGTTTGCAGGGCATAGGCCTGTTGCGGTTCCACGGGCGGCAGGTCGAAGCGCTTGCCGCGCACTTCGGCATAGCCCCCGTTGCCCATGTCGGCGGGCAGGTTGAACGAGCCCATGCCTTCATGTTCCGTTTCGCTGGTGGTGAGCAGACTGCCGTCGGCACGATACACGTTCACGGTTTCGCTCAGGCGTGCTCCATGTCCGTCGCTGACGACATAGGCGATGCGCTGCATGACTCCCTCGGCGCGGTTGCCGCCCTCGGGATAGAACTCCAGGCTGATGTCGTTGTCGCGTCCGAAACGGCGTTGCTGCTTGGGCAGTTTGGCGTTGCGCACATTGTCGTCGGGCAGCGTGATGTTGAGGGCTTCGCTGCTGATGTCCTCCAGCCGGAGGTCCTTTTTGCGGGCACGCGGCTTCTCAAACACGGGGAAGACGCGGGAGAAGCAGGCTTCTTCGCCCCAGTTGACCATTTCGCGGGTATAGGCGCGGATTTCGTGAAAGCCCGACTTGATGGGCAGTTCCAGCTTGAAGTCGCCGTGAGCCTGTCCCAGGCTGTCGAGGCGCAGCAGCTTGCGCTCAATCAGCTGGCCGTCGTCCTTGAGCAGTTCCACATAGAGCACGCGGCTCAGCGTGGTGGGTTGCAGGGAAGAGGCACGGACGACGTAGGCTTTGAACCAGAGCGTTTCATCCTCAAAGTAGGCGTTGTTGTCCAGATGCAGATACACTTTTTCACGTGGGTAGCGGTGGTCAAACCCGGCTGCGGCCTTGAAATAGGAGAACAGACGCTGCATGTCGTCGGTTTGGGCTATGGCTGGCAGCGATGCCAGCAGCAATAGCATGAGAAGAGTTTTTTTCATCATGTTGTTTTAGAATGTTTCATGAAGGTACGGACATCTCCGTCTTTGCCTTTTGGGGGAGGATGCGTCTGCGGGTGTGTGCATGGTTGTTTGGGCTGTAGAATGCCGCAGGGCTGCCGGGCGGGGACTTATCGTTTGCAAAGTAAGGAAAAAAGCAGGAAATGGCAAAGGCGCCATACCGTTAACTTCCTGATGCTCCTCTCTTAATGGGCAGACAGCGGGCGATGGCCGGCCTGTGTGCGGAGCCGGCATCTCGTGGAAAAGGTTTTTACCCGCAGTGGGTTCCGTTTTCGCCCGTCGGAGAGTTACGGTTGCTCCTGGCGGGAAAGGTGCGGAACACCTCACTGCCCTTGGAGTGTATTTTCGCTTCGGGCCGGAGGGCGTGCAGAAACATTTGGATTTCAGAATCGTATTGCAGGGAACGGCCGGAAAGAAAGCGTCCGGCTGCGGCAACGGAACGTCTGATGCCGGAAAATGTCTGCGTCGTTTCGAATTTTTTGAAAAAGAGGGAAAAGCACCGGGAAAACAGCAAAAAAAGCCCCTGAAAAAACCGGTAACCTCAAAATAAATCGCTAAATTTGCGCCAATTGTACATTAGAGTAAAATTTTTTAGAACAAAAGACGATGAATGTGATTACAAAAACCGTCTCTTTGCCTGATGGCCGTACCATCAGTATCGAGACCGGAAAGTTAGCCAAGCAGGCTGACGGTGCTGTCATGTTGCGCATGAACAACACCATGTTGCTGGCTACCGTTTGCGGCGCCAAGGATGCAGTTCCCGGCACCGACTTCATGCCCCTTCAGTGTGACTACAAGGAAAAGTATTCTGCAGCAGGCCGTTTCCCCGGTGGCTTCACGAAGCGTGAAGGCCGTGCGTCTGATTATGAGATTCTGACTTCACGCCTCGTGGACCGTGCATTGCGTCCGCTTTTCCCAAGCGACTATCACGCTGAGGTGTATGTCAACATCATCCTCTTTTCTGCTGACGGTGTAGACATGCCGGACGCATTGGCCGGTTTTGCCGCATCGGCAGCTTTGGCTTGCTCCGACATACCTTTCGAAGGTCCTATTTCCGAAGTACGCGTGGCCCGCATCGACGGTCAGTATGTTGTCAATCCTACCTTCGACCAGCTCAAGGTGGCCGACATGGATATCATGGTAGGCGCTACTGAGGAGAACATCATGATGGTGGAAGGCGAAATGAAGGAAGTGCCTGAAAGCGCCTTGCTCGAAGCCCTCAAGGTGGCTCATGAGGCCATCAAGCCCATGTGCCGTCTGCAGAAGGAACTGATGAAGGAACTCGGCACTGACGTGAAGCGTGCTTACTGCCACGAAGTGAACGATGAAGAACTCCGTGAGCAGGTGAAGAAGGAGTGCTACACACCCTGCTACGACATCACGAAGCAGGCTTTGGAGAAGCATGCGCGTGCAGAAGCTTTCGAGGCTGTGCGTGAGAACTTCAAGGAAAGCTATGCCGCTGTTCATGCCGACCTGACTCCTGAAGAACTCGAGGAGAAGAATACGCTCATCGACCGTTATTACCACGACGTGGAAAAGGACGCCATGCGCCGTTGCATCCTGGACGAAGGCGTGCGCCTCGACGGCCGCAAGACGACGGAAATCCGTCCTATCTGGTGCGAGGTTGACCCGCTGCCCGGTCCTCATGGCTCTTCCATCTTTACCCGCGGTGAAACCCAGTCGCTTTCCACTTGTACGTTGGGTACGAAACTCGATGAGAAAATGGTGGACGACGTTCTGGAAAAAGGTTACCAGCGTTTCCTCCTTCACTACAACTTCCCGCCCTTCTCCACCGGCGAGGCCAAGGCACAGCGCGGTGTGGGACGTCGCGAAATCGGTCACGGCCATTTGGCATGGCGCGGTCTGAAGGGACAGTTGCCCGACAATTATCCTTATACCGTTCGTCTGGTCAGCGACATTCTCGAATCCAACGGTTCCAGCTCTATGGCTACCGTTTGTGCCGGAACGCTGGCGCTCATGGATGCCGGTGTGCCCATCAAGGCACCTGTCAGCGGTATTGCCATGGGACTTATCAAGAATCCGGGCGAGGACAAATATGCCGTGCTCTCCGACATCCTCGGTGATGAGGACCACCTGGGCGATATGGACTTCAAGACTACCGGTACGCTCAAGGGTCTGACTGCAACGCAGATGGATATCAAGTGCGACGGTCTGTCCTATGAAATTCTGGAGAAGGCACTCGCACAGGCCAAGGAAGGCCGTGAGCATATCCTGGCAGAGATGATGAAGACCATTGACGCTCCGCGTGCCGAATACAAGCCTCACGTACCCCGCATGGAATACATGGAAATTCCGAAGGAGTTTATCGGTGCCGTTATTGGCCCGGCCGGAAAGATTATCCAGGGCATGCAGGAAGAAACGGGTGCTACCATTACCATCGACGAAGAAGATGGCGTTGGCAAGATTCAGATCAGCGCTCCCGACAAGGAAAGCATCAATGCCGCCATTGCCAAGATTCGTGCCATTGTGGCAATTCCCGAGGTGGGCGACGTTTATGAGGCCAAGGTCATCAGCATCATGCCTTACGGTTGCTTCGTGGAATTCATGCCGGGCAAGGAAGGCTTGCTGCACATCAGCGAAATAGCCTGGAAACGTCTGGAAACGGTTGAAGAGGCCGGCATCAAGGAAGGCGACACCATAACGGTGAAACTGCTCGAAATCGACCCGAAGACCGGAAAGTTCCGCTTGAGCCATCGTGTGCTCGAAGAGAAGCCCGAAGGTTGGGAAGAGCGTCCTGCACGCCGTCCCCGTCGCGAGCCGCGCGAGAGCAAGTAATTTTGCAAATATGAATGATTAGTACGCCATAGCTGCTAAGAAATCCCTGCCGGATGAACAAAATCCGGCAGGGATTATTGATTGATAGCCTTTGCGTACGGAGGCTTTGCCTTAGCCTATGGATTGTTTCCTTCCAAGACATGCTGAGTCCTTCCACAGTTGACACAGGGAGTTTTCTACGTCCTGAAACATGAGGCTTGTCCGGGTGTCTTTCCGTCAAACTCTTTATGAATTGTGGCAGTTCCGGTTCGTATCCGTTGAAACGGCCAAAGGCGTTTTCGAAGGGCGGCCGGACAAAGATTGGGAGGACTTTTTTGATGAAGACAAAAGAAATCCGGCCTCTGGAGAAGTGGCCGGATTCCTTTTTTGCAGTTTTGCGGAGATTGCGCTTACCACTTGCGCGGGTGGCTGTCGATTTCCTCGAGCAGAGCCTTCACGGCAGCTTCCACCTGCTGGTCGATGCCCTGCACGGCCTTTTCGTATTCGTTGCGCACCTTGATGTCGGGCTCCAGTTGGGTGTTTTCAAGATAGTTGCCCTGCTGTGTGCGATAGCCTACCACGGGAATGCCGAAATAAAGGCTGGCATCCTGCATGGTTTCCCAGTTCACCGAAGTCATGGTGCCGGGTACCGGCATGCCGACCACCTTGCCCAGTCCCATCGTCTGGTACACCCAGGGTGTGCCGTGGGCATTGGAATAGTTTGATTCGCATACCAGCATGATGGAAGGCTTGTTGTAGCGGCGCGAGGGCATCTCGCAGGCTACGCGGTCGCGGATGACTTGTTCGAGATACTTCTTTCCGCTGAAGAGAATTTCGATGTCTTCGTGCAGACGGCCGCCGCCGTTGTTGCGGGTGTCGATGACGATACCGTCCTTGAGGTTGAATTTGCCGAGGATTTCCGAGTAGATGTCGCGATAGCTGGCATCATTCATTGCTTCCAGGTGGACGTATCCCAGGCGGCCGCCCGAAAGGCTGTCAACCAGATGTTCCATCGTTTTTGTCCACCGGCGGTACAGCAGTTGCGACTGTTCGCCCTTGCTGATGAGCCGGGAAGTTTCTTCCCAGCGCTTTCCGCTGGCGGGGTCGTAGAGCGAAAGCAGGTTGTTCTTGCCGCCCTGTCCGTTGATGTAGGCATAGTAGTCCTTTCCGGCCAGGATTTCCTGTCCGTTGATTTTTTCGATGATGGTGCCCGGCTTCACTTGGGTCGTGAAGTTGTCGAACGGACCGAAATCAAGCACTTCGTCCACCTTGAGTCCGTTTCCGGTGTAGTGGAGGTCGAAGAGCAGGCCGAATTCGGGCGTCGGCTTCTTGGCTCCGCCCGGACGGTAACCCGAACCCGTGTGCGATACGTTCAGTTCGCCCAGGATTTCGCTCATCATCTCCGCGAAATCATAGTTGTTGCTGATGTGGGGCAGGAAAGGCTCGTAGTCTTTTTGCAGGGCCTTGAGGTCTACGCCGTGATAGTTTTTGTTGTAGAATTTCTCCTCTTCCTGTTTGAACACGTGGCGGAACATGTATGCACGTTCTTCGGCCCGGTTGAGCTCCATGCTGGGCTGGATGTTGCAGGTGGTGCTGTTGCCGGATGGCAGGCTGATGCGTGTGGGACTTCCGCCGAGCACGTAGAGGCTGTTGCCGTCCTTACTGAGCAGGAGGCCGCCGCCCACGCCTTTCTTGAAAAGTTGCACGGAATGGGTGCGGGTGCTGACTTTCCAGAGGTCCATGCCACGTTCGAAGGCGGCTGTGAAGTAGAGCGTTTCGCCGTCGTTGGAGAGAGCGGCGCTTCCCAGGCGCGACGACATGGGCGTCAGGCGGAGAATGCGGTCGCCCACCTTTTCCAGGTCCATCTTGACCGTTTTGGCGTCCTTTTTACCGTCCTTGCCGGCAGTGCTGTCGTTCGGCTGGCCGTTGTCTTTCTTTTTGCTGTCCTTGCCGTCCTTTTTTCCGTCTTTCTCTTTGCCGGCTGCTTCCTTCTTTTTGGCTTCGGCCTTCTTTTCGCTTTCCTTGAAGAAGGCATATTCCTCTTCACTCATGGTAAACTTGTCCATGGTTTCCTGGTTCATGAAGGAAATGTAGACGTCCTCCATGCTTCCCCAGGACGCGTGCGAACGCATACCGTGGCGGTTGGAACTGTAGATGAGCGCATTGCCACCCATTACCCAGCGGGGACTGTTGTCGATGTAGGCACTGTTGGTCACGTTGTAGAGGCGGCCGCCTTTCGTGGCGGAAACGATGGCAATGTCGCAGTAGGGGTCGCGGCGGTTGGTGATGATTTCGAGGGCAAACCACTTGCCGTCGGGCGACCACTGGTAGTTGAATCCGCTTTCGCCGCGGGTGTAGTGCTTGCTGCCGTCGGTGATGGTGCGCACCTTTCCGCTCTTGAGGTTGAGCACGCGCAGGCGGCTGCGGTCTTCGATGAAGGCGATTTCCTTGCCGTCGGGCGAGAAGGTGGGATGGGTTCTTTCCACGCCGTCTTCCTTGAAGAGCGGTTCCTCCTTGATGAGGGTGGCATAGGCAAAGTGGAGATCTTCCTCACGCTCCATGGTGGCTTTGTAGAGGTTCCAGGTGCCGGTGCGCTCGCTGTCGTAGACGAGGGTTTTCCCGTCGGGCGAGAGAGTTACGTCGCCTTCGGCGGCAGCGGTGTGCGTAATTTGTTTGGTCGTGGCATACTTGTCGGTGACGGCGAACACCTCACCACGGCTGATGAAGGCGATGTCCTTGCCGTCATCCGAGATGGAAATGCTGCTTGGACCAGCGGGGCGGATGGTGGAAATGGGGTTGTCTTCGCTGCTGCGCACGATGTTGACAGCCACTTTGCGCGGGTCCTTTCCCGGCGCCTTGGTATAGATTTCGCCGTGGTAGCCGAAGCAGAGCGTGCCGTCGTTGGCCTGAGTCAGGAAGCGAACGGGATGTTTTTTGAAGTGCGTGAGCGGCCGTGCGTTTTCCGTGTCGTCGATGGCGGCTTCATATACGTTGAATGAGCCTCCGTTGCGTTCGCTGAGGAAAACGATTTTCCCGTCGGGAGTGAAGTGCGGGTCGCGGTCTTCGCCCGGATTGGTCGTGATTTGGCGGTGGCGCTTGGCTGCGGCGTCATAGAGGAAAATGTCACGGGCTACGGATGAGGTGTGATGTTTGCGCCAGATGTTTTCACTGCCCGTGCGGTTGTAGTAGAGGTAGGACGCGCCGTCCTTGTCGAAGTCGAGACTGCTGACGGGGGTGGCGGCAATCTGTTCGGGGCGGCCGCCGTTCACGTCGATGGCATAAAGTTCTGTCAGCCAGCCTGCCGGGAAAAGGATGCTGCTGGCAGGGTCCTGCAGGGCAGCCGAGAAGTAGATGCGGCTGTCGTCCTTCGAAAAGGCGAGCGGCGTTTCGCTGGCCGAGTTGAACGTAACCCTGCGTGCGGCTCCGCCTTCGGCCGGCATGGTGTAGATGTCGGTGCTGCCTTCACGGTCGCTGGTGAAGGCGATGGTTTTTCCGTCGTTCGACCATACTGGAGCCGATTCATAGGCATCGGTGGTGGTCAGTTGGCGGGCGGTTCCGCCTTCACTGTTTACGACGTAGATGTCTCCTTTGTAGGCAAAGGCAATCTGTCGTCCGTCGGGCGAGATGGCATTGTAGCGCATCCACAGCGGGGTGTCGGCCAACGCATGGAGGCTGGCGCCCAGCAGCAGGCCGGTCATCAGTAATTTTTGCATAGATTCAGTTTGTTTTATGTTTATAGTAAAGTGTTTTCATCGCGTATCCCTGGTCGGATTCAGGGAGGTAAGCCGTATAGTGCTGCGGTGTGTCTGCAAAAATACGCAAATATTTTGTGATGACACCGCGCCGCTTGTGCAATCCTGTTTCCGGCCGGCGGCGAATGTGCCCATAGAGCGGGAGCGGGGCCGGTTATTGTCTGTTTTTAAAAGTGAAGCAGCAGCCCGAACCTGCGTTCGGACTGCTGCGTATGGCGAAGGAGCAGAGGTGCATCCCGTTGTGCGCCCGCTGTGCCGTGAAGGCTGTGTCTTGCTTACGACTCAAGGAAATAGTTGACCGAAGTGACTACGCGCACCTTCTTGATGTAGGGCGTGTACTGGTCGCGGTCCTCAATGCTGAAAAGACCTTGTGTGGCCGACTGTATCTTGCCGAGTTCGCTTTGAGAGTCTTTGGCGAATTTTTCAGCGGCTTCGCGGGCATTGCGGGTGGCTTCCTCAATCATTTCAGGCTTGATTTCGTTGAGGCTGGTGAAGTTGTATTGCACCCGGCTTTGCCATTCGCCGGCCACGATGGCGATGCCGTCTTTGAGCAGTTCGCTCATTTTGGGGATGACGCCCGTTACGAGATCCACCTGCTTGGAAGCGACGGTGAGCGATGCGGTAACGGTATATCGGTCGCCCTGCACCTGCGATGTGTTGTAGCGTTCGGCACTCCGGTCGACGACTTCGGGGGCGGCGACACTGATTTCTTCAGCCTTGATACCGTTTTTCGCCAGAAAATCCTTGATGCGCTGCGTTTTCTGGTTGATGTCGGCATAGAGCGCCGAGAGGTTGTTGCCCGTGGTGCGGAACAGAATCGGCCAGATGACGTGGTCGGCCTTCACTTCACGTTCGGCAAGACCGCGTACCGATACGACGCGGCTGCGTTGTGCCATGCTGTCGAGACCCCAATACACGCACAGTCCCATCAGAAAGAGTCCGAGGGCGATAACGACGGATTCAAGTTTGAAATTTTTCATAGATACGGAATTTTAGGTGCGAGCTCTGTTTGTTTTTTATAGTACTGGCCGCCTGGGCAGCAGAACTCATTAACTGCCGGCAGCGGTGCGATTTGCGGGTAAAGGTAGGAAAAAAAGGAGGAGGAACTTCACTTTTCGTAATATTTAACTTTCAGCCACTTGTGTGGAGAGGAACGGGAGGGAAAAGAAAAAAGCATTTGCGCCGGAAGGCTTGTCCGGCGCGTGGAGGTGCGGGGCGTTTGGGGGAATGGCGGATGGCGGAAAACAGTTGGGCATTTAGAAAAATCTAAGAGGGTGTGTCAAAATGTATGTTAATATGCATTTTGATGCACTTTCTTTA
>ERZ791743.188-NODE-188-length-68258-cov-8.489377_pt1 | contig 68258 bp, 58 predicted proteins | sample MGYA00509952_ERZ791743 | MGnify/ENA primary metagenome ERZ791743 (study PRJEB30046, sample SAMN00792040) | human gut metagenome | study: EMG produced TPA metagenomics assembly of the A metagenome-wide association study of gut microbiota in type 2...
CCAATGATCCAGATACAATTGTTGAACCATATGCAAGAACTGTAGTAACTGCTAGCAATTTCCCAGCTTTTTTACCTAAATCTCCAATACCTGGTGCCACAAATCCTAAGATTATCAATGGAATTACAAATTGTAAGAAGTTTCCAAATACTCCATTGAATGTAAGCATAATTCTAAGTAATGGAACATATCCTATTTTACCTACAACAATACCTGCTATCAGACCTATTATTAGTTTTGGTAGTAAACCTATTTTTTTCATTTTTTCCACCTCATTAAATTTTGTAATACTTTATTTAGCTTTTGTGTCTATTAGAATATATACCATAATTTTATCTTTTAATCAACACTTTCTTCCTAAAACAAGATAAAAAATTTATATTTAAAACATATTGTAATTATATACCTCTGTATTTTCAATACATAGAAGCACGTTTTTAATAAAATAAAAAATTATTTTTTAAGAGAAAAATGAGGAATTTCTACTTTTAAAAAAATTATGATATAATATGTTGCTAAATATAGATAAAATGGAGTGATTTTTATGATAAAAGGTAATACAGAGGGAATCAAAGATTTCATTTTAAATGAGTTAGATTCTCTTCATGATATAACAGTTGAAAAAAATAAAATAATAGAACCAGAAATGCTTACTCTAATAGCTTCAGTGAGCAGTAGAATAAATAGAGAAATCAACATTGCGATTGATAGAAAGGGAAATGTTACAGAAATATCTATTGGTGATAGCAGTAGTGTACAGCTTCCTTTTTTGAATGTACAGGAAAAAAGATTGAGTGGAACTAGAGTTATACATACACACCCTAGTGGTAGTTCAAATTTATCCAATATAGATATATCAGCTCTCACAAAATTAAAATTAGACTGTATAGTTGCTATTGGAATAAATGAAGATTCTATAACAGGAATGAGTATCGGATTCTGTAGTGTAGATGGAAATGATCTTTCTCATGAAATTGTAGGTCCTCTATCTGTAGAACAGATTGTAAATTATGACTTTCTTTCTAAAATTGAAGAAATAGAAAGTTTTCTAAAAAAGAGAGAAATTATTGAAAATGATGATGAATATGCAATTCTTGTAGGGCTAGATGATAATGAAAGCCTTGATGAGTTAGCTGAATTAGCTAGGGCATGCAACGTTAAAGTAGTAGCTAAATTTTTTCAAAAGAAAACTAAAATAGATTCATGCTATTTTATTGGACCTGGAAAAGCACAGGAACTTGCTGTTTTCAAACAATTAAAAAAAGCTAATCTTATTATTTTTGATGAAGAACTCAGTGGATTACAAGTAAGAAACTTAGAAGAACTCACGAGCTGTAAAGTTATTGACAGAACTGTTCTTATTTTAGAAATATTTGCTACAAGGGCTAGAACAAGAGAAGCAAAAATTCAAGTAGAACTTGCTCAATTAAAATATAGAAGTAGCCGACTTCTTGGATTTGGTTCTACTATGTCTAGAACTGGTGGTGGTGTAGGTACTAAAGGGCCTGGAGAAAAAAAGCTTGAAATTGACAAAAGAAGAATAAGAGAAACTATCTATGATTTAAAACAGGAACTTGAAAAAATAAGGAAAACAAGAATAACTCAGAGGGAGAAAAGAGATGAATCTGGTATACCTAAAATATCTCTTGTTGGATATACCAATGTTGGAAAATCTACTCTCAGAAATCTTCTTGTTGATATGTATGCAGCTGATAACACTTCTAAAAAAGAAGCTGTTTTTGCCGAAAATATGCTTTTCGCAACTTTGGATATTACTACTAGAGCAATAGTTCTTCCTGATAAAAGAGTAGCTTCTCTTACTGATACAGTAGGATTTGTAAGAAAACTTCCTCATGATTTAGTAGAAGCTTTTAAATCTACTCTTGAAGAAGTAAGTTTTTCTGACTTAATAATACATGTTGTTGATGTATCAAGTGAAACTGCTTCAGAGCAAATTTCTGCTGTAGAAAAAGTATTAGAGGAGTTAAATGCTCTTGATAAACCTTCTTTTCTTGCATTAAATAAATTTGAAATGGCTTCTCCAGAGCAACTTATTACTATAAAAGAAAAATTTAGCAAATATCAAATGATAGAAATTAGTGCTAAAGAAAATAAAAATATTAATGAATTTTTACAAATGATTGTGGCTCTCTTACCACAAACTACTAGAAAATGTACTTATTTAATACCTTACAGTGATACTTCTATGAGTGCTTTTCTTCATAGAAATTCCATCATTCAAGAAGAAGAATATGAGGGAGAAGGTATAAAAATAACTGCCATAGTCAATGATGAAGTATACAACAAGTGTAAAAAATTCATGATTGAGGAGAATATATGTTAAAAATAATACTGGAAATTTTAAAATTAGCTCTTCCAGCAGTTGGGGAAATGATTCTTTACATGATGATATGGGTACTTGACACTATAATGGTTGGAAAACATAGTGGTCAGTTGGGAGTTTCTGCAGTTGGTCTTAGTTCAGAAGTAATGTACACATTTACAAATATAATTATTGCCATGGGTTTATCAATCTCTATTACCTCAATAATTTCAAGAGCAATTGGTGGAAAAAATTATGAAAAAGCAAGATTAACTTCTGATATTGCTTTAAGGCTTGGTCTTATATTTGCTGTTTTAATGTGGGGAATATTTTTTTGTTTTCCCGAAAAAATCCTAACAATTGTAGGAGCTGAAAAAGATATTCTATCACTTGCTACTAAATATATGCGAATCTGTTCTTTTGCTGTAATATGTAATATGACAACAAATATATTTAATGGAATATTTAGAGGATGTAAAAATACTAAAACCCCTCTTTTTACAGCTATAATTGTAAATGTAGTAAACTTATCTCTTGATTACATTCTTATTTTTGGTAAATTGGGTGCTCCAGAATTAGGGGTTGTAGGAGGTGCTATTGCTACTGTTACTGGAAATGTATGTGGACTCTTGTTTACTTTAAGCCAATTAAAGAAAATACCTTTTAAACTAAGTCCATTAGCCCCATTTAATAAGGAATATTTTAAAGAATTGGTAAGACTAACTATCCCTTCTTCATTACAAGAAGGAGCTTTCAGTATAAATAAACTAATAAATGTAGCTGTTATAATGACACTTGGAAGCCTGTCTTTTGCTTCCAACCAGATAGCTATTACCATTGAAAGCATCTCTTTTATGCCTGGCTGGGGATTCGCTATAGCTTGTACTTCTCTTACTGGATATTGTATAGGTCAAAAAGATTATGAAAAAGCTAAAATATATATAAATTATTCTATATATCTTGCTTCTGGAATCATGGGACTATTTTCTGTAATATTTCTCATTTTTCCTGAAAAACTTATTTCTCTCTTCATTAAAAGTAGTGAAACTGAAGTTATAGCCCTTGGAACTGCCTGTCTTATGCTAGCTTCTATTGAACAAATACCTATAGCTATTTCCATGGTATTAGGGGGAGCTTTAAAGGGAACTGGGGATAGTAAAACTCCATTTAAAATAGTCTTATTCACAAACTGGATAATACGGCTTCCCCTCGTGTATTATTATATTTATTTAAAGAGAAGTTCTGTTACATATTTTTGGAAAATAACAGCTCTGCAGTGGATAATAGAGGCTATAATTATCTTTATAGTTTATCGCCACAAATGGAAAAAATATTATCAAGTCACAGATTTAAAAGAGGAAATTGTCTAATAAAAAAGAGAGTCAAAAATTTAGACTCTCTTTTATTCTTGAGAAAACTATTTATTTTTATTACTTTGCACTTTCTTCTAAAAATCTAAAAAGTTCTATTTGTTCTATTGTGTCCTGTCCATATTTCAGCAGTAGATGGTTTTCTATTCCACTCATCTGCATTATAACATTTCTATTGTCCTCTTCATATCCTGTTCTATCATATGATTTTTCAATACAGTTAAATACAAACCCTTGTATCTTTATTCCCATATTTTGTAAGGCATTTACTGTAAGCATTGTATGATTTATACTTCCTACCCTATTTCCAATAACTATTATTACTGGTATATCTAACATCTTTATCAAATCATACATATAATATTCTCCCCTAATAATAGGAACAAATAATCCTCCTGCTCCTTCTACTATTAAAGTATCATATTTTTCACTTAATTTTTCCCAATGTTTTTTTATCTTTTCAGGTTTTACTTCTATTTTATCTATTTCAGCTGCCAAATGTGGAGATACCTCAGCTCTTAATAAATATGTTGACATATTTGTATCATATGGAACCTTGTTATATTCACATAAAAACTCTACATCTGGAGAAATTAATTTCCCAAGCATTTCAAAAGCTCCACTTTGAACTGGTTTATAATAGCCTCCATTTAGTTTTTTTATACCTTGATAAAGAAGAGTACTCACATAGGTTTTTCCAATCCCTGTATCTGTCCCTATTATAAAATACCCCTTATTCAAATTCATACCTTTCCCCCTTAATCATTTTTATCATTTTCTATAATCTTTACTGCTATTGATGAACCTCTCCCTCTTAAAATTACTTTGTAATTTTTGAAGTAGGAGTTTCTTTCTTGGGAAGTAGTTACTTTTGTTAGCAACCTATATTTACCAAGCTATCCTTGTAGTTCCTACAACTCTTTATATTTTTATGATTTTATAATTATTAGTAAAACTCAAATCTTTTTCCATAAAATTTCTTTTGAAATTTCTTCTTTATATAGACTTAATTTTATACTTTAAAAAATTTCTCTACATTCAAATATATCACAAATTTCTAAATATTTAAAGTACTATGTATTATTGAGATTTTTTATGATAAAATATTTTATAATACTAAAAATAGAAAGTAGGTTTTACATGATGGAAAAGAAAATAAGAATAACTCTCCTTAAACAAGTTCTAGAAATAATTGAATCTGATTTGGATAATTTTAAAATAACAAAAAACTACCTCTTAAACTATATATTCGAACATATGAAAAATGAAAAAATAAATGATAACTTTTTCTTTGATGGGGAAAAATCCGTTATCCAATTTAATTTAAATAAAAAAAATTTAAGTACATACTATGATTTTTTACTTGAAAAAAATATACAGGTAGAGGCAGATTTTATAAGAAAACTTATTTATAAATATGCTAATCAGTCTAGAAAAAATAGAGAATTATTTATTTTTAAATTCATAATTGAAAGATTAGAATCAGCAATAAAAGATAAAAAAATTATAAAAATACATTTTAAAGACAAAAGAATAACCTCTGTTCTTCCATTTTATATAGGGAGTTCTAAACTTGAACTTTCAAATTATCTTTTTTGTTATGATATAAATGATGGAAAATATAGAAATTATAGAATAAGTAATATAGATACTATTTTTATTACTAAGGAAATAAAAATCTGGGAAGATATAAAGTTTGTAGAAAAAGTTATAAAAGATTTTGATCCATTTCTTTCACAGGGGAAAAAAATAAAAGCAATTTTAACTCCAGAAGGTGAAAAAATTTTAAAAGAAGTTAAATTAAATCGTCCTGAAATTATCTCTAAAAAAGAAAATTTTTATGAATTTCAATGTTCAGAAGAAAAAGCTAAAAGATATTTTACATACTTTTTGGATGAAATTGAAATAATAGAACCTTTAAGTCTACGAGAGTGGTTTAAAAACAAATATTTAAATGCCTGTAAAAAATATCTTGACAATCTTGTTTTTAAAAAGTAAAATAATAAAAAATAAATTTCAATTTAGTTTTTAAGAAATTTATCAATTTTATTTTTTAAAGGAGTGATATTTATGACAGAAAAAAATCTTAATTTAATTAGAGAACTTGAAGAACAAATTGAAGATATCAAAATTAAATTAAAAGAAAGCAACTGTGAAGACGAAAAAGAAAAACTAGCTGATGATTATCAAAAAATATATACTGAGTTAAATGAAGTATATATGGAAAATGAAAAGATTATGAACAGATTGGAACGTGAAAATGAGCTATAATACTATCTGTAATATCAAATGAAAAAAGCTGACTAAATATATATTTTAGCCAGCTTTTGTTTTTTTATTTATCTTGAAGAATAAATATAATATCCATTTCTTCCTGATTTTTTTACTTTATACATTGCTTTATCAGCCTTTTCATAAAGTTCTATAAATCTTTTTCCATCAGTTGGGAACATAGCAACACCTAAAGACACTGAAATTTCTATTCTCTTTTCATCTTTCTCATAAAAATCTCTCATTTTATTTACAATTTGAGAAGCTACTTTCATAACATTATTTTCATTTCCTATATTTAAAAGAAAAATCAATATTTCATCTCCTCCTAATCTAGCTATAATATCATTTTTTCTCAAATTTTTTCTCAATTTATCAGCAGCATCTATCAGTACTTTATCACCCATGATATGCCCTAAAGTGTCATTTATATTTTTGAAATTATCAAAATCCATAATCATAAGAGCATGAATATCTTCTTTAGAACGAGAATTTTTAAGAATATCCTTTATGATTCTTATAGCACTTTCACGATTATATAAATTTGTTAAAGAATCTCTTTTAGACTTATTTTTAAACATTAATTCTTTCTTTCGCTCTTTTGTTATATCTACCATCATACCTATTGTATGTTCTATTTCTCCTTTATCATTAAAAATATTAGATAAAGTACTTCTAAACCATTCTTTTTCATTGGTATTTTTATTTCTTAAGCAAAAAATTGAAGTTATTGCTCTAGCTCCTTTAGTAATATTCTCAAACTTATCTTCTGTTTCTTTTCTACATTCCTCCAGTAAAATCCCCTTTTCAAAAAGACTTTTTGGAACATCTTCTATAACCTCTGGAAAAATCGACTTTATTTTTTTACCATTTCTAAAAGTCATCTTTTTCTTTTTTATGTTATAATCATATATTATCAAAGAAGTTTCTTCTGCAGCTGCCATTAAAGTTTCTTCGCTTATCTGAAGTTTTTTGTTTTGTTTTTTTATATATTGATGATTTTTTCTCATATAATATATTATAATACTTAAAAAATACACTATTGAAGCTATAATTACTCCTAAATAAATATTGGCAATTTTTTTCATCTGATTTATATTCTGACTCAATTCCTTTTTAGAAATCATAGAAACTATATACCAATCATTTATATTTAAGGGAGCAAAATAAATCACTCTATCTAAAAGATTTATACTATATCCCATATTTTTAGAATCGTTATTTTTAAAATATTTCTTAAAATTTTCTATAGCTTTTTCTCCATTATTCTGAGTTCTTTTTACCCAATCATAATAATTGTCATCATTAAAAAGAATTTCGCTATTATCAGATCTTATTAAGATTTTTCCTTCACTATTAATAACATACACATATATTGTATCTTCTCTTTCTATGCTATCTAAATTTTTAAACATTTCTTTAAAATTAAATATACAAAAAAGTATTCCTATATATTTTTCTTTATCAAAAATAGGAATTTTACTGTATACATTGTCCTTATATACGCTCCAACTCACATTTTTATCTTTTTCATTTTCAAATCTTAAAATTCTATAAAATTCATCATCACTATTATTTTGAGAAAATTCTATTTTAGAAACTAATTTTCCTTCTGTATCCACAATTCCAATAGCTCTAAAATTAAAATTTGCTCCCACTGTTTTTAGTAATTTTTTTACCTCTTCACTTTTTATATTGCTTTCATCTATTATATCTGTAGAAATTCCATATAATAATGTATTTGTTTCATTTATTTTTCCATATATAAGTTCGGTATTTCTTTCTGTAGAACTATCCAATTCACTTTCAATCATATTTAAAAAGAAAGAATTAACTTTTTTAGGAAATAATATAATAGAATTTAACATCAAAATAAAAATACAGATACTTATTATCCATAACTCTACTTTTATATTTTTTATTTTCATAAAACAGCAGCTCCTTGCTTTTGAGTGTTAAATTATTCTTAGATTAAATAAAATATTTTTAAAGACTGCTTCTATGAGCTTCTGTTTTTTCGATTAAATAGTTTTCAAATATACTTTTTTTAGGTTGAGGTTTTCCAAAATAATAACCTTGAATATAATCAATTTCTAAGTTGCTCACAAGATCAAATTCTTCTTTAGTTTCAATTCCTTCTAAACATACTTTTATCCCTACTGAATGACATATTCTTGTAATAAATTCAATAAAGGTAATATCAAACCTACTATTAATTATATCTTTTACAAAAGCACGGTCTATTTTCACTATATTTGCAGGAACTTGTTTTAATATTCCTAATGAAGAATAACCAGTTCCAAAATCGTCCATTGCTGTTTTTATTCCAATTTCTTTCATCTGGGAATACATTTCATGCAATGTTTCAATACTTTTTATTATACAACTCTCTGTTAACTCCAAAACAATATTTGAAGGGGGAACTTTTTCTTCTGCAATTATAGTTTTTACATCATCTAAATAATTTTCATCTAAAAGTTGTATAAACGAACAATTTACACTCACAGTAATATCTTTATTATACTCTAGCATTTCTTTACAAGCTTTTACAGCTTCTCTCAACACCCATTTGCCCACTGGTATTATCAATCCACTTTCCTCTAATATTGGAATGAATTCTATTGGTGAAATGCTTCCAAATTTTTTACATTTCCATCTCAATAATGCTTCCACTCCCTTTAAATTAGTTCCACTACAAAACACCTGTGGCTGATAAAATACTTCAAAACCTTCAAATCCATTTTCTATACTTTCTCTAATATGACGAAGTATTTCTAAAAAACGTGATTTATGTTCTAATATATCATTAGAAAAAAATACTATTTTATCCTTTCCACTTTTTTTGGCATATTGCAGTGAGTAATCTGTATATTTATAGAGTTCTTGATATTTATTTCCATCTTGTGGATAAAGTGAGCAGCCTGCTGAAATAGTTACAAATATCTTAGATTTCTCGAGAAGTTGTTGACGGGAAAGCTTTGTTTTTATATTATTGTATATATTTTGTAGTTCTTGACTATTAGTATTCTCTACAAGAATTCCAAATTGATCTCCATCTAATCTATATGCTAGAGCATTTCTTGGAAGAGAAGATTGAATAATTTGAGATGTCATTTTTAAAACACTATCTCCCAATTCTCTATCATACATTTCATTTACCTGTTTAAAATCATCTATTCCTAAAATCATCATTCCTATAGTTTCAACAGAATAATCCTTTATTTTTTCTTCAAAAGATTTTGAAAATTCATTTATATTAAGAAGCCTAGTTAAAATATCTATTTTATTCTGTTTTCCCAATAAAGTCATTATCCCAGCAAAAATACTTGGTTCTCCAACTTCATCACGCATCAAATGCCCTCGACATTTAAGCCATATGTATTCTCCATCTTTATTTTTAGCTCTGAACTCTACTAAATGGTAATCTGTCTGCCCTTCCCCTATCTCCATATTAGATTGATAAAATTTTTCCCAATCATCTTCATGAACAATATTTTTCCAAATAAAAATTGGATTTTGAATTATCTCAGATGGAAGATTGAACATCTCTACCATAGCAGGTGTGTATTTAAATCTTCCTGTCTTCATATTGCAAATATAAATAAAGTCATCAGTACTCATAACTAGTGCTTCATATAAAAGATCTTTATTATAAATAAAATCTTTTTCGTCTATATTAACACTGCTTTTATCCATATAGCTATCTATTTTATTTTTATGATACTTTAATTTTTGAAAATAAAGCTTTTTATCAGCTCTTGCTATAATATCATTTTCAAAAATCTCTTCACCAGGATAAATTTCTACTGTTCCAAAACAAAAAGAGAAATCAAACTCTTTTTTTAATTCCTTCTTTTTTATTTTAAGTTTATCAATACATTCATATAATAATTTAATAGCTTCTTTTTCAGTTCTATTTTCAAAAACGACTATAAAATTATCCCCTTCCAATCTAAAAATAAACTCTTTTTCAACTAAAGAATTTTTTATTATTTTGATGGTTTCTATAATAACTTTATCTCCCTCTATATGTCCATATCTTTCATTAATTATTTTTAAGTCATCTATATCTATTGAAGCCACTACAAAATTCTTTTTATTTTTTTTAGCCTCTTGAATGGCCTTAGCCATCTCAACTTTTCCTGCTCTCCAATTTAATGCCTTATCACATAAAATATCTTGAATAACATTTTTCTTCAAAATAACTGTGTCTGTTATATCAGTAGATTCTTGAAAATGTACTATAGAGCCATCTGTCCATTTTATTAGACTATCATAATTCTCATAAATTTTCCCAGTAATAGTTCCATTTTCTCTCCATACTATACTTGATTTTTCATCTTTTTTTTCCAAAAGCTTTGGTACTGGACAAAAATTACATCTTTTCTCCATTCCTTTTTGAAGAACCTGCCAGCATATCTTTCCTTCAGGCTCATCAAGGTTATAACTTTCCTTCATTTTCTTATTCATATATAATATCTTATCATTCTTTATATCTGTAACATAAAGGTTTACATTCATATTATCTAGAATTTCATTAAATATCCAAGATTGTGTAAAAAATTCATCATACCTATATTTATTTGTATAAAACATTTCCATGACTAAAGCAAATGTTTTAAATATTTCAATTTCTTTTTCCTTCCAATTTCCTCTTTCTTTTTTCTTTCCAACAAGTATTCCACCAATACAAAAACCTTCCTGAATATTTTTTACAGGAAGAAATAAAAAATTATTTAAAAATGTATTTTTTATTTTACATATTTTTTCATCATTTTCTAAAGTAATATATTTGCCTTCTTTAATTGATCTTTCAAATAATTCTAAAAGATTGTTATATAAAAATTTTTTTATTGTAGTATTGTTTATTTCAGAATCATTCCAAAAAAAATCACTTCTTATCTGTTTTCTATTATTTAGTATAATAACACCTAATAAAGAAATATCACATTCTCTTTTCATCTCTTCTAATATTCTTAGTTTTTCAGAATATGTATATTCATCTCGTTTTAATATTTTTTCTAAACTTAAAAAAGCTTCATAAACACTTTCTGATTTCAATTTTCCCAGATTCATGTTCTCACCTATTTTTTAAATAATCATCTTTTATTATCTTCTTCCCAATAAGTTAATATTTTTTATAAAGCTTCATTATCAAGGACAGATAAAATATTTTTTAGTTGTCCTTGATAAAAGTTTTTATTATTCAGTTTCTTTTTTTTTCTTTTCCAGATATTCATTTTGGACTCTTTCTATAACATCAAGCATTTTTTTCTGAATATGAGCATATCCAACCTCTTTAATATGAGGAAGAGTACAATTTGAACAATCTTTTATTCCATGTGGAGTATATTTAAAATTTCCTCCACATTCTTCTCCCATCATATATAATGGACAATAGCAAAACATACAATTAAAATCTTCTAAGTTTTTCATTTCATGACATGGAAAAAATTCACATTCTTTATGATGTATAAATTTATAATTATTCATTAAAGATACCTCCTATTTTTACATCTTACTTTAACTATACCCTTTTTAAGAGATTAAATCAAGAAAAACATATTATAAAATTTTTTAATAGAAATTTTTTCTTTATTTGCCTTATCTTTCTTCTTTGGCAAGAATTTTAATTTCCTTTTCTTCATACATTATTTTTCCATCTTTTAGAAAAAATTGAACAGGATATATTTCTACTCCTTTTTCCATTGCTTCATAAAATAATTCTGAAAACTTTGGATCAGTTTCCCACTTAGGTCTAAATGTATTTGATTCTCTAAATACAAGTAACAATACAGCAGCTCTATCTCCCTCTTCTTTTATTTTAATGAGCTCCCTCAGATGCTTCTGAGCCCTTGTACTTGGAGCATCTGGAAACATTGCTTTTTTATTTACTGAAAGTGAAACCCCCTTCACTTCTACCCATATTTTTTCATTACATTTTTCAAGAAGATAATCTATACGACTATCTCCATATTTTACTTCAGCCTTTACATTATTACATTCTCCAAAAGGAGATAAATCTTTATCTTTTAAAAATTTTTCTGATATATACCTATGATAAGATGAATTTATCAAAATATCTTCTTTATCATCTGAAAGTGCTGATATTACATCCCATTGAGTTTTTCTAATGCTTCCTTCTTTGGCTTTTTTTATTCCAATACTGTTATCCTTAAAAAGAAGTTCTCTTATTCTTCCTGAATCATGCACATGACATGTTACTATGTTGTCATTCTCTAATTTAATATCTGCTACGAATCTATTTGGTCTTTCTACAAATTTTCCTCTTTTATCTATACCAATTTCATAAATTAATTTTCCTTTTCTCATATACAACTCCTAATGTAAAATAAGGCTGACTATATATAGTCAGCCTTTATTTTAATTTTTTTATTAATACTTTCCATCAGCTAAATCTCTAAAGTTTACATTTTGTAGTCTTGATATAAATTGAGATTCTATATCCTTTAATATTCTATGCACTCCACAGTTGCCCTTTCTTAAAGTACAACTTTCTGGAGATTCTAAACAGTCTTTAATACAAATACTTCCTTCAATAGATTCTATTGCATCTTTTAAAGTTATTTCTCTACTGTCTTTTTTCAATTTATATCCACCTTTAGCTCCCTTAAAAATTAAAACAAGATCAGCTTTTTCTAATTTTTTAAGTATTCTCAGGCTAAATAAATGAGGAATTTCCTCTTTTTCTGAAATTTCATTTGAAGGAATAATTCTATTATCCCCATTTATCGTTAAATACATTAGTATTCTAAATACATATTCAATTTCATTTTTTAATCTCATTTCAGTCTCCCATGCTCCTATAAGTAAATTTATATACTGATTTTTGTACACTATACCTCATAATTATATCACATTACTTTTATAATAACAATAATTTTTCTGTACTTTAACCTTCTATTTCTGTAGCATTTTCTACATTTTCACCTAAAGCTGCTTTTATTGCTACAATTGCAACTTCTAATTGTAACAGGTCTGGTTCTTTTGTTGTTATTCTCTGCAAAGATAATCCAGGAAATGCTAAAGCTCTTACCCATACTTTATCCAAATGATTGCTGCTATATCTCTGTATTTCATAAGAAATTCCAGCTATGAGTGGCATTAATATTACCCTTAATACTACTTTTATTATTACTCTTTCTATTCCGTTTACTGGAACTGGTAGTATAAAATCCATACATGAAAATACGATAATTGATATAAGCATTACTATTAATAAAAAACTAGTTCCACATCTTGGGTGTAATGTTGTAAATCCTTTTGCATTTTCTGGTGTAAGCTCCATTTTATTTTCATAAGCATAAATAGATTTATGTTCTGCTCCATGATATTCATATACTCTTTTTACATCTTTTGAAAATGAAATTACCCATATGTAAAAAACAAAAAATGCAAGTCTTAGTACTGCCTCCAGTAAATTAGAATATATTCTGTTATCTGCAAAAACAAAACTACTGATAAGAGATGGAAAAACTACAAACAATCCTATTCCTAATCCCAATGATACTACTGTTGTCATCACTGCTTCTTTTTGTGAAAGCTGTTTTTCTTCTTCCTCTTCTGATTGATTTGCAGAAAATGTAAGCTCTTTTATTCCAAGTACCAATGCATCAAATAAAGTCACTGCTCCTCTGACAAATGGGATTTTTGCAAGTTTATTTCTTTTTCCACCTACCTTTGTTTTTTTATACACTATTTCTCCTGAGGGTTTTCTTACTGCTGTTGCCAGCCATTCAGGGCTTCTCATCATTACTCCCTCAATAACTGCCTGCCCTCCTATGCTAACTCTTTCTATCAATTTTCTCACCTTTCTTAAAGATTGCTTTTAAGTATAACAAATGTTAAATCATCTACCTGTTCATAATCGCCTCTAAATTTGTTCAATTCTTCTAATATGGCTATTTTTATTTCTTCAGGTCTTTTTAATTTATTTTGATAAACTACTTCTTTAAGTTTATTTATACCAAACATATCTTTGTTTTTATTTTCTGTTTCATTTATTCCATCTGTATAGAAGATTACTATATCTCCTTTGCCTAGTTTAATTTCACCTTGCTTATACTTGTATTCATTTAAAAATCCAATAGCCACACCTTTTACAGTATGAAGTTCAACAGTATCAGTTTCTGCTCTATATACTACCAGAGGATTGTGTCCAGCATTTGAATAATGCAAGGTTTTTGTGTTCTTATTATATTTGCTGTGCATCATTGTAATAAACATATCTTCTGTTATATCAGGATATATAATCCTATTCAATTCATTTAAGTTTTCAGCTGGTCCTGTATCTCCAGTTATAGTCAATGTCTTCAATACTGATCTTCCTAAAGCCATTAAAAATGCTGCTGGAACTCCCTTACCACTGACATCTGCTATTGTTATAGAAAAATTATCATCATCAAGAATAGTATAATCATAATAATCTCCACCTATCTCTTTTGCAGGTTCAAAATAATTTGCAATTTCCAATCCAAAAACTTCATCTATGTCTTCTGGAAGTATTTTCTTTTGAATCCTTGCTGCAACTTCCAATTCATTTGACATTCTCTCTTTTATAATAAGGTCAGAATATATCTGGGCATTATTTATTGCTATAGAAACTTGTATTACAAGTGCAGAAATAGTTTCTTCATCTAAATCAATGAGTTTATTCTTATCTTCAATAACATAAATAACTCCTAATTCTTTTCCCTTCACTACCAGAGGTGAAATAACTACTACTTCATCTTTCTGTACAGCAAAACCCACTGCTAATTCTTCATATATCTTTTTGAAATCATTTCTTGTAAATTCTTTTAATGTTTCTTCTGGATATGAAACTTCTCCCTTAAATTTAATTGCTCCTTTTATTCTCTTATTTTTAAGTTTTCCATTTTCCCATAAATAAAGAGAAATTCTTTTGGCTCCTGTAAGTACAAAATAGGCATCAAGAATTATATTTATAATTTTATCTACTTCCAATATAGATAAGACTGCTCTAGAAAGAGAATTTAAATTAGAAAGATTTTCAACCCTTCTTTCAAGTATATGATTGCTGTATTCTAATTGAGTAGACTTGGTTACAAGAGCATCATATGTAACTTCCAGTTCTTTTCTATATTCTCTCAATTCTTCAATAGAATTTTCTAATTCTAATTCCTGTTTAATTATTTTATTCAATGTTTCTGTATATTCATCTTTAAGTATATCTGGGATGTCCTCTATATCTTTTTTAGCTCTAAGACTTGTAAGTATCCTAATTATATCTCCAAAATGTTCCTTCTCCTGTCTTTTTAAAACATAAAAAAATAAAATCAACAACAGAATCAGAAAAAATATATATAGCATTAATTAATCCTCCATTGAGTGTTCCCATTTCCAATTTTTAAGATATCTCTTTCTTTTTCAGTTTCCCTAACACTAGCCTTCTTTAAAATTACCTCTTTAGGCTTTATCACTTTAAAGTTTTTTAAATCTTTTATTTTTAAACCTTTTTCTTCATTTTCAAGATTTTCTACAAGTGAAGTTGGATCTGCAATATTTATAACACGTACTCCAAATTCGTAGTCTTTTATATTTTCAGTTATCATACCTTCTGTTAAAACTATTTTATCTGTTATAAGTGTTTCCCATGGAGCTCTTTTTAAAATAATGACTGAAGATAAAATATCCTCTTCCTTTCCAAAGATACTTTCAGTGTATAATGGAAGTCCTGTTTTTCCTGCTTCTTCTATATTAGAGCTATTAACCTCTATGATAAAATCATTTTCAATTGGTTCAAAAGTTTTTGATATCATTTTTCTGCTTTCAAATATTTCTTCTACCATTTTCATCTTATCAAGTTCTGTATAATAGTTGCTAGGATCATATTCTTTTTCTCTCTTTAAATAATTAAGCCAATAATATACTTGCTTATTTAAATACTCTTGAAAAATACCTGCATTTTCAGGATATTTTATATCTATTTTAGAATTAATAAACTCTTTTTCTTCTTCTGTTAGCTCTGAAGCAGGCTTATAATAAATTTTTTCCACCTCTCTAACATCTCTTTTTCCTATATTTTTTATATCTTGATACAGTTCAAAAGGTATTATTAAATTTATATCCTTATTATGAGCTACCATTTTTGACATAAGAACGCTAAATTTTTCATAAAAAATATCTCTTTCTGAAGGCGTTTCTGGATAATCAAGCCTATATATTTTTAGTGTATATTCTCCTTTTGACATTTTATTTGCAAATTCGACTACCTGACTTTCATCTCTTCTTGCAACAAGTTTTTGACATCCAGTTATTAATAACATAGCCAATAAAAATACTATAAAGGCATTTCTTTTCATCATTTCCTCCAATTTATTTTTTTCTTAATTTTTCTAAGATATTCTCTGCAACATTTCTAGGTACAAACCTAGAAATTGAATTCACATCTTCTTTCGCTATTTTCGTTACTGAGCCAAACTCTTTTAGAAGAACTGCTTTTCTCTTTTCTCCTACACCTTCCACTTCATCTAGTTCAGAAGATAAAACTCTTTTACTTCTAAGTTTTCTATGATATGTTATTCCAAACCTATGTGCCTCATCTCTTACTCTTTGGAATATTTTCAATGCTTCCTGATCTTTCGAAAAAATATATGGCACATTTTCTCCATATTTATATACTTCTTCATCTCTTTTAGCCAGACTAAGAAGATCTGATATACCATCTTTACCTAATTCTTTAAAAACCTCTCCAGCAGCATTTATCTGCCCTAATCCTCCATCTATAAGTATTACATCTGGAAATTCATTCTCTGGAAGCTTTCCATAACGCCTTGTTATTACCTCTCTCATCATTGCAAAGTCATCTGGTGTATCCTTGCATGTAATTTTAAACTTTCTATAATCCTGTTTTGAAGCTTTCCCCTCTACTGATACACTCATAGAGGCAACAGCATCTTTTCCTTGAATATTAGATATATCAAAACATTCAATCTTTCTTGGATATCTTTTTAACTCCAAAGTAGTATATATCTTATAAAGCCCTTCTTCAACAACTGATTTCTTCCTATAATAATTTTCAACATCTCTTATAAGATTAAGTTCTCCCATTTCTAAAAGTTCTTTTCTCCTACTTTTTATCTTTGGAAAAAAGAATTCTATTTTTTTATTTTTATCTTTTTTTAAAGCTTCAAGTATTCTATTGCTTTCATTTTCATATTTGCTTGAAAACACTATATTTTGAGGTATAGGATGTTTATTATAAAATGCCATTACAACTACTTCAAGTATGTTCTCATATATTTTATCTTTTAAATCTATATTTGTCGAGATTTTTCCTAAAATTTTGCCATCTCTGACATTTAACACACAGATAAATACTCTATTATTTTCTTCTTTTATATTAAAAATATCTTCATCTAATTCTTTTCCATATTCAGTTATTTGATTATTAACAGTAGTTTCTATCTCCTTAATCTGTTCCCTATACAATATTGCTTCTTCAAACTTCATATCTTCAGAAGCTTTTTCCATTTTCTTTTTTAATTCTTCTATGACATTTCTTCCTTGCCCTTTTAAAAGCTGCTTAGCACCTTCAACAAGTTCATTATATTCCTCTTTTATATTTTTATAAGTACATGGACCAGGACACATCTTCATAAAATATTTAAGGCATGGTCTTGTATATACTTTATTCATATCTCTGTTACAATCCCTAATTTTAAATATTTTTATAATATTTTTTTTTAAATTCCACCCACCTTGTGGGTATGGACCAAAATACATTCCTGTTTTAGTATCAAGAGCTCTTGTTGTTCTAATCATCTTAATATTTGGAAATGTTTCCCTGCTGATTTTTATATAAGGATATGTTTTTTCATCTTTTAAAGCTATATTGTATTTAGGACTGTATTTTTTTATAAGGTTATTCTCAAGAACAAAAGCATCTATTTCACTGTTGCATATAATAAATTCCACATCTTCTATGTTTTTTACAAGCTCTTTAGTCTTTTCACTTTCATGCTCTCTATTAAAATACGAAGATACCCTGTTCTTCAAGTTTTTAGCTTTTCCTACATAAATTACTTTCCCATTTTTCTTCATCAGATATACTCCCGGATTTTCAGGTATATCTATTTTTTTTATATCTATTTTACTCTCTACCAATTTCCTCTCTCTTTCTCTCTATGGCTGATATATACATTCAGTTTGTTTTGTTTAGAAAGTTCTTTGTATAATAAAGAAGCTAAAGTTACTGAACGATGTTTTCCACCACTGCACCCTATACCTATAGTTAAATGTTTCTTTCCTTCTTTTATATAATTAGGAATAAGAAAATCCATCAAATTCAAAAGTCTCTGAGCAAATTCCTGAGATACGCCATATCCCATCACATAAGAGGATACTGCTTCATCTTCACCAGTTTTTTCTTTTAATTCATCTACATAGTATGGATTTGGAAGAAATCTCACATCAAAAAGAAGATCAAGATCAATAGGAATACCATATTTAAAGCCAAATGATTGTACATGAATATTTATATCTTTTGTTTCCCCATCTACCATAAGTATTTCTCTGACTCTTTCTGATAATTCTTTAGGTTTTATGTAACTTGTATCTATTATTCCTGTCGCAGCTTCTTTTATGGGAAACATTATCTCTTTTTCTCTTTGAATACTTTCTAAAAGAGTGTCTGCTTCTAAAGGATGTTTTCTCCTAGTCAAGTTATATCTGTTAAGTATAATTTCTTCAGAGGCTTCAATAAAAATAAGTGAGTAATCTATGTCTGCCTTTTTCATTTCAGATAAAAGCAGAAAAAGTTCATCTGGTTTTTTAAATGAACGTATATCTATTCCCAACCCTAATTTTTTAATAGAAGTGTTAATAAAAAAATTCCCAACCTCACATGGTAGATTATCTACAACATAATACCCCATGTCTTCCATTGTATTTAATGCAGTAGTTTTTCCAGCTCCACTTAATCCACTTACTATTACTATCTTATTTTTTCCCATGCCTTCACCATACTTTTATTTTTTTTAAAATTTTAATTTTTATATGCTCAATATTCTTTTTCTACTTTTATTATACCACAAAAACTATATTCTTTACATTTTTAAACATTTTTTATTTATACAGTACAAAAAAATGACTTAGATTTTTATTCTAAGCCATTTTATTTTTTTTCAAAACATCAGTTGCATTTAAACAATAAAAATATATTGATTTTCACATTTTTTCTACATTCTCTCTAAAGTTTTTATTCCAAGCAAAGATAATCCGTCTTTAATAGTTTCTCCTGTTATTTTTGCTATAAGTGCTCTTGAATATAAAAGCTCATCTTCTTGATTTAATATTGGGCAACTATTATAGAAACTATTGAATTTCTTAGAAAGTTCAAATAAGTAATCTGCAATTATATTTGGCTTAAATGTTTCAGAAGCTTTTAATACAGATATTGGAAATGCTGCTATATGATTAGCCAATGCTCTTTCTAATTTATCTTCTATTTTTATTTCTTTATCATAAGTTATACTTTTCCCTTCACTTTCAGCTTTTCTTAATATAGATTGTATTCTTGCATAAGAATACTGAAGATAAGGAGCTGTATTTCCTTCAAAAGTCAGTATTTTATCCCATTCAAATATAATAGGGCTTTGTCTATTTTGAGAAAGGTCAGCATATTTTATTGCTCCTACTCCAACAACCTCTGCTATTTGATCTTTTTCTTCTTCTGATAAATCAGGATTTTTTTCTTGAACTATATCATAAGCTCTTTTCTTTCCTTCATCTAAAAGCTGTTCAAGTCTTATTACATTTCCTTTTCTAGTTGAAAATACTCCATCAGCAAATCTCATTATTCCAAACCAGATATGATGTTTCTCTACGTTCCACCCAAGCATATCTGTAATTTTAAAGAATTGTTTGAAATGGTCCTGTTGTCTTTCATCTGTAAGATATATAAGTTTATTTATTTTATAAGCTTCTTTTTTAAATTTAATAGTAGCTATATCAGATGTTGAATAAAGAAATGCTCCATCTTTCTTTTGAACTATACAAGGGAAAAGATTGTCTTCTTCTGGAAAAAATACAACTTTAGCTCCATCATCTTCTACTGCTAATCCTTTTTCTACAAGTTCTTCAACTACTCCCTGCATCATAGGGTGATAAAATGATTCTCCATAATATGTATCAAAATGAACATCTAATCTTTTATAAAGCTTATCATATTCATCTAATGATACTTTAATGAACTCTTTCCATAAAGCAAAATTTTCTGGATCTCCATCTTGAAGTTTTTTAAGTTCCAGTCTTGCTTCTTCTTCAAGCCCTGGATTACTTTCAGACAGCTTAGAAAACTCTACATAAACCCTTTCTAATTCTTCAATAGGATTTTCTTTATATGCTTCTTTATCCAGCCATCTTCTATATCCAATGATAAGTTTCCCAAACTGTGTTCCCCAATCCCCTATATGATTATCAGCTATCATGTGGTATCCTAAATATTTATAAATTCTTGTAATAGAATCTCCTATTATTGTAGATCTTAAATGCCCTATATGCATTCTTTTAGCTATATTCGGAGAAGAAAAATCTATTATTACATCTCCCTCTCTATTTAAAAAAGAGAAATCATATTCTTCTGTTCTTGATTTTTTTAAAACTTCTCCTAAATATTTACTTTTTAAAAATATATTGATAAATCCAGGTCCTGCTATTTCTAATTTATCAATTACATCATTTTCTTCAAGATTATCAAGAATTTCCTGAGCTATAGTTCTTGGATTTTTTCCTATTATTTTAGAATTCATCATTGCAAAATTTGTTTGAAAATCTCCAAATTTTTCATTTGTAGCAACAGATACTTCTACTTTTTTTGTTTCTTTTTCATTATATAACTTTTTTATTGTATTTTCAAAAATTTTCGCTATCTCTCTATCTATGATAAGCACTATTCCACCTCGCATTTTATTCATTTATCTTTAAAATATTTATCAAATAAAAAAGGGACACAAAGTCCCAAAAGAATAACTCCAACCTACCGCCTCCAGTACAGTTTTAGTCGCCAAAACCAAAAGTGGTAGTCAGTTATCTGTAGCATACAGAGTCCGTAAAACAACTTAAGCTTTAAGATGATCGTGACTTTGCTGATTTACTACACACAGCGCCAACCCCATGACGACATTAGGCCCAAAACCTCGTGAAAATAGCGAGTAGGTCAGAAACATTTATTCTTATAATGGAATTATATCATTATTTTATTTTTTTTTCAACATTTTAAAGTTCTTTTTTATTCAATAATTCGTTTCTTCTATGATTATTGTTTTTTTTCTTCAACATAAGTACTCTTTAAATATAATTCTTCTAATTGTCCTTCATCAACTTCACCAGGAGCTTCTGTCATTAGACATTGTCCTTTATTTGTCTTAGGGAATGGAATAACATCTCTTATAGAATTTTCTTTAAGCATTACCATTAACCATCTATCTAATCCAAACGCAAGTCCTCCATGAGGTGGCGCTCCATATTTAAATGCATCTAGGAAAAATCCAAATTTAGTTTTAGCTTCTTCTGGTGTAAGTCCCAATCTATCAAATACCTTAGCCTGAATTTCAGGATTAAATATTCTGATAGAACCTCCACCAATTTCAAATCCATTAAGTACCATATCATAAGTATTAGTTCTTATATTTTCAGTTTGTCCCTCTAAAAACGCATTCAAATCTTCATCTTTTATTGAAGTAAATGGGTGATGTTCAGCTTTATATCTTTGTTCCTCTTCATCATATTGGAACATAGGGAAGTCTACTACCCACAAGAACTTAAATTCATCAGGATTGATAAGATTAAATTCTCTTCCTATTCTAGTTCTAATAGCTCCTAAAGCTCCATATACTACTTTTGCTTTGTCAGCTATAATAAGAATAATATCTCCTTTTACAGCCCCTGTTGTTTCAACTATAGATTTCATTTCATCTTCTGAAAGGAACTTAGCTATTGGAGAATTTATTCCTTCTTCAGTTATTTTGATATATGCCATTCCTTTAGCGCCAAAATATCTCTTAGCATGTTCTTCATACTCTCCAATTATTTTTCTAGAGAATTTTTCTGCTCCTTGAGGTGCCACTACAGCTTTTACTATTCCACCATTTGCCACTGTTTCTTGAAAAGCTTTAAATCCAGAGTTTCTTACTATTTCAGTTAAATCTTTAAGCTCTACTCCAAATCTGATATCTGGCTTATCAGAACCGAACCTAGACATTGCTTCTGCATAAGGCATTTTTTGGAAAGTATAATTAACTTCTTCTCCAGTAATAGCAGTAAATACATTCTTAGCAAGCCCTTCTATAGTCCTCATTACATCGTCCATTGTTACAAAAGACATCTCTATATCTAACTGTACAAATTCAAATTGTCTGTCTGCTCTAAGATCTTCATCTCTAAAACATTTAGCTAATTGGAAATATCTCTCTACCCCACCAATCATCAATAATTGTTTAAATAATTGTGGTGATTGAGGAAGTGCGTAAAAATCTCCTGGGCTTATTCTACATGGAACTAAAAAATCCCTTGCTCCTTCTGGTGTAGATTTTGTAAGTAAAGGAGTATCTATATCCAAAAATCCTTCTTTATCCATAAAGTTTCTTATTGCCATAATCATTTTATGTCTCATTTTAAGATTATGAAGCATTCTTGATCTTCTTATATCAAGATATCTGTATTTTAATCTGATATTTTCATTAAGATTATCATCTATTCCTGAAATTTGGAAAGGAAGAACATCACAATTGTTTAATACTACAAGTTCTTTTGCAAAAACCTCTATATCTCCTGTAGGCATATTAGAATTTTTACTTTGTCTTTCTTTTACTTCTCCAACTATTCTTATAACTGATTCATTTTTTAGTTTTTGAGCCTGTTCCACTACATCTTTAGGTGCTACATCTATATCAAAAATGACCTGTGTCTTTCCTTCTCTATCTCTCATATCAACAAAAGTCAGACCTCCAAGATCTCTTTTTGTATCTACCCAACCAGAAAGAATGACCTCCTGTCCTATATTTTCTTTTCTCAATTCACCTAAATTATGAGTTTTATAAATCATAACTATCCTCTCCTTAAAATTTTTCCTCTATCTTGATTCTTTTATTATTTCCATCGCTTTTTCAAATGGTAGTTCCTCTTGAGTCCTCTTTAAAAAATTCTTTAAAATTACTACATTTTTATTTATTTCATCTTCTCCAGCTATTATACAATATTTTACTCCAAGTTTATCAGCTTTTTTCATGTGAGATTTCATTCCTTTGGAATTGAAATCTACATAAGTTTTTATTCCTGCATCTCTTAATATTTTAGTTATTTTAATTCCAAAATCCTTGGCATTATCTCCCAACCAGGCTACATATACATCAGGGCTGTTACTAGGATAATCTTCCACTAGCATCATCATTCTTTCTACTCCAGCAGCAAATCCAACTGCTGGTATATCCTTATCTCCTAATTGTTTTAGAAGATTATCATATCTTCCTCCACCTAGTACAGTTCCTTGTGCACCTAGTTTATTAGTAACTATTTCATAAACTGTACTTGAATAATAATCAAGTCCTCTTACCAATTTAGAATCCTCAACATATTTTATTCCAAAAATATCAAGATATTTTTTTACTTCTTCATAGTGAGCTCTTTCTTCTTCTGCAAGAGAATCTATTATACTAGGAGCATCTTTTGTAAGTTCTTTACACTTATCTATTTTACAATCAAGAACTCTTAAAGGATTCTTTTCCATTCTCATTTGGCAATCTTCACATAACTCTTCTTTAATAGGATTAAGAAAATTTAATAATTTTTCTCTGTATTGTGTACGAGAAGCTGTTGTTCCAACTGAATTAATATGAACTTCAAGATCACTTATTCCTAATTTCTCCAGAAGAGTAAAACTCATTGCTATTACTTCAGCATCTAGTATAGGCGAACTCTCTCCTAAAACCTCTACTCCTATCTGATTAAACTCTCTTTGTCTTCCTGCTTGTGGTCTTTCATATCTAAACATTGAACCATTATAATAATATCTTGTTACATCTTCCTTGCCATATATTCCATTCTCAAGATATGACCTTACTACTGATGCAGTATTTTCTGGCCTTAAAGTAATACTTCTCTCTCCTCTGTCTTTGAAAGTGTACATTTCTTTCTCTACAACATCAGTTCCTTCTCCAATCCCTCTTTTAAACAGATCAGTTTCTTCAAATATAGGAGTCTTAATGTACGAATATCCATAATTTTCAAATACTTCCTGAGCTATTTTAGATATATATGTATATTTTACTGCTTCTTCTCCATAGATATCCTTAGTTCCTCTAACAGCCTTTATAAGCTTCATTATTCTCACCTCTTATATTATTTTCCCCATAGTTTTTCCATTTTTTCTTTTATAAGTTTTTCATTTTTATTATCTCCAGGAATATAGTACTCTCTTTTCTTAGTAGTGTAATTCTGCTTTATGAAATTTCCCGTATAATCATGAGGATATTTATATCCTTTTGCATTGTGACATATAGTCAAAGGGACTGTTTCCATATCTCCCTTCTCTATATCTTCCATTGCCTTATTTATTCCCATATAGCATGAATTACTTTTTGTAGATATAGAGAGATATACAACTGCTTGTGCAAGTATTATTTTCACTTCTGGCATACCTATTTTTTCGCTTGCTGCCATTGCACTACTAGCTATCAGCATAGCTTCAGGGTTTGCCATTCCTATATCTTCACTAGCATGTATCATTATTCTTCTTGCAATATATCTTGGATCTTCTCCACCATGCAGAAGCCTACCTAACCAATAAAGAGCTGCATCTGGATCACTTCCTCTCATACTTTTAATTAAAGCTGATATGAGATTATATTTATCTTCAGCCTTATGATATGAAGATTTCCTTTGTCTAAATATCTCCAACACTTCTTCATCTTCCAATTCCATACAGCTATTTTGATAAAGTTCCAAATAGTTTATCGCTATTCTGCTATCTCCTTGTGAAATATCCAATATACATTCTATTATTTCTTTTGATATTTTTTCTTCCAGCCCTATGTACTTAGCTCCTCTTTCCAATATATGCCTAATATTCTCTCGACTCAGTGGTTTAAATTCAAATATCATCACTCTTGATAGCAAAGCATTATTTAAACTATAATAAGGATTTTCTGTAGTAGCTCCTATAAGTGTCAATATTCCTGATTCACAGCATGAAAGAAGTGCATCTTGCTGAAGTTTATTGAATCTATGTATTTCATCTAAAAATAGGATAGTTTTTTTCCCATAAAATTCAAGATTTTTTTTAGCTTTTTCCACAATTTCACGTAAATCATTAAGGCTTGCAACAGTTGCATTGAGAGTTTCAAAATTACTGTCCAAAGTCTTAGAAATTATCTCTCCCAGTGAACTCTTTCCACAACCTGGAGGTCCAAAAAAAATTGAATTTGATATGCTTTGTTTCTCTATTAATTTTCTTAAAACTCCACCTTTTCCCAAAATCTTTTCTTGACCTATAAAATCATTCAGACTAGTAGGTCTAAGTCTTAAAGCTAAAGGTTTTATTTTATCATAATTACTTTCAAATAGATTCATCTCACCACAACCATTTTATTTTTTGACAAAAAAAGCGTATTGACAAAACAATACGCCTCTTCCTTCTATTTTACTAAGTATAATAAAAGTGCACTGACAATAAATAGTACTGCAACAACTTGAGTTGCTTTAGCTAAAGGCCCACCATCTTTTGATATTCCAAACACAGTATTTGAAGCTCCCATTCCCATGCTTGCTGACATTCCATGGCTCCTATCAGGCTGTATAAGCACTAATATTATAAGCGTTATCGCAAATATAAAAAGCATTATTGTAAATAATGTTTCCATAGCTCTCCTCCTAAACTTCTTCTCTTATATTAAATACAATAAATTATATCACAGATAGCTAAAATATTAAAGTATAAACTTTTATTTTAATCCCACCAAAAATACCATATATGAGAATTTCTCAAGCAGCTTGCAAGAGAACGAATATCTCCACACCCCTGCATAATTATATCATAACAAAAAGCAAATTGTTCTTCTGCTAATTCTTCTAGTTCCTCATTTTCTTTTAGAGGTTTATCTACATATAATTCCCAATTGTCATATGTCACTGCTCCTGGAACAGCACCATATTTTTCATACCAGAATTTAAATACTGCTGCCTGTTCTGCTGGTGTTGGGCAGTCATTAAATCCTCCCATAGGCAGCCATACTGCTACTTTCCAAGGCTCAGTTTCTGGTATTTTTACTATTAAAACTTCTGGAAACGGAATTCCATTTGCATCAGCAAAAGTTATAAAATCATTTGATGGCTCACTGTACTTAAAGTTTCCAGTTATATCATCTCCATTATGCATATCATTATATTCATCAAAACGTTCTCTCAAAAATTCAGCTGCATCTATACTTTCAGCTTCTTCAAAAATTTTTTCACGAAATTCTTTTATTCCCTTTTGAGATTCTTCTACATCATAATCCTCATATATAAAACTAAGAGTTTCTGCCAAAATATCATTTGGTACTATTATCAATGGTACAAATCCTTCTTTTTTTCCTGCCTCTTTTAATTCTTTATATCTATCCATTATTATACTGCTGTTCTTTTCATTTTCAAATATTTCATATTTACAATTCAAAAATCTTAGTATTTCTCGACAATCACTAGTCATTTTTCCTCCTAAAGCTTTTATATCTATATCAATTATATAACAAAATTATAAATTTGTCTTATAAAAATATAGCCTTTTAAGTATTCATTTTTTTATATATTTTAAAATAAAGAAAGTGATTATTTTATTTTTAAAATATGTGCTGTCCTCCAAATCTTAGACAACTAAGATGGAGAGAATATTACAACAACTCAAAATTAATGAAAAGAAAAAGGAACTGCCTAAATTAATGATTAAAAATCATCAATTTACAACAGTCCCACTTAATTTTAAATTTTACAATAATTTTGCAGCTATTTCAGCAAGCTTAGATCTTTCACCTTTTTTTAAAGTAATATGTCCTACAATTTCCTCATTTTTTAATCTATCAGCAAGATATGTCAATCCATTTGTATTGGAATCAAGATAGGGATTATCTATCTGTTGAGGATCCCCTGTAAATATTATTTTAGTATTTTCACCAGCTCTTGTCACTATAGTTTTTATTTCCAATGGAGTTAAATTTTGTGCTTCATCAATTATAATAAGTCCTCTTGGTATACTTCTTCCTCTTATATATGTCAATGCTTCTATTTTCAATATTCCCATGGCTTCTAATCCTTCAACAACTTTTTCTCCAGTTTTATCATCTTTTGCTTCACTTAAAAAATCTATATTGTCAAAAATAGGCTGCATCCATGGTTTTAATTTCTCTTTTTCACTTCCTGGAAGATATCCAAGATCCTTTCCCATTGGAATAATAGGTCTTGCTATAAGTAATTTTTTATATTTTTTTCTTTCAACTACCAATTCTAATCCTGTTGCTATAGCTAAAAGTGTTTTCCCTGTTCCAGCTCCTCCTACAAGAGTAACCACTTTTATATTTTCATCCATCAACAGTTCCATGGCAAATCTCTGCTCATCATTTCTTGCTCTAAGTCCCCAAGGACTACTATCTCCAAGAAGAAACTTTTTAATTTTGCCATTTTCATATCTTCCTGTAAGAATATTACCTTTACAATTTAGTTTGAAGAAACTATTTGGAGTAGGAATAATATCTTCTCTCCCTAAATCCATAAAATCCATTTTGCCATTTTTTTCATATTGTCCAAATGTTTTACTATCAACCTCTACTTCATAAAAGCCATCATATAACTCTGTATAATCAACCTTATCTGTTGAATAATCTTCCACTTCCAATCCTAAGGCATCAGCTTTTATTCTCATATTTATATCTTTAGTTACTATTATGACTCTTTTATCTGGATTATCTTTTTTTATTCCCAATGTTACTGAAATAATATAATTATCTACAACATCTTTTTTTAAAACTTCTGGAAGAAGCTTCATATCATTTTTAATTTCGACTCTAAAAAATATATCATTTTTCAGTTCTACTCCTTTAAAAAGACTTCCTTCTTTTCTGATTTCATCTAGAACCCTTGAGGCTAGTCTGGCTTGAATAGCTGTATTTTGATTTCTTTTAAGCTTATCTATCTCTTCTATAACATAGATGGGAAGAATAACATCATTTCCTCTAAAATTATAAATACAGTAAGGATCATGAATAAGTATATTAGTATCTAGTATGAATGTCTTTCTCATATGTAATCAGCTCCTTTTTTTAAATCCAGCTTAGGATTACACTCCGGCTTAATATAAGATACCAGACTTTTTTTAAATTTCCTCTTTTTTTATTTCTTTTTTAAAATTTCCTTAATGGCTTCCATAGCAGCAATAGTTCCATCAGCCACAGCAGTTGTTACTTGTCTTATTATCCCAGATCTTATATCTCCAGCTGCATACATACCTTCTACATTAGTCTTTAATCCATCTTTTGTTATGATATTGCCTTGACTATCTAATCGAGCAAATTCTCCATACATCTCTGTATTATTTTTAGTTCCCAAATAAAGAAATGCAAAGTCAGAAGGATAATTTTTTATTTCTCCATTCTTCTCGATAACAAGTTCCTCAACATATTCTCCACCTTTTATTTCAAGCAGTTTAGCATCTGTTATTATTTCTACTTTTCCAGAAGCTGTTAAAGCATCTAAAGTATCCTTGTGACACTTGAACTCTTTATCATTTACAAATATTTTTATAGTTTTAGAAAACTTTGTAAGGAAAAGTGCCTCTTCTGCTACTTCTTCTCCCTGACCTAACAAAGATACATTTAAATTTTTAGTAAAAGCTCCATCACAAGTTGCACAATATGATACCCCTTTACCTAGAAATTCCTCTTCTCCTTTTAACTTTTTACTTCCATTTTTTCCACTTCCTGTGGCTATTATTACAACCTTTGCTCTAAAATTTCCTTTATCTGTTTTTACTATTTTATTTTCAGTATCTGAATATACATCAAAGCCTAAAAGAGTGGCATCTAAAAATTCAGCTCCAAATTTTTCTGCCTGTTTTTTCATCAAAATATATAGCTCTTTTCCTGATAACCCCTCTGGAAATCCTGGATAGTTATCTATTTTATGTGCCATAAGAAGGCTTCCTTCTCCTTCTTTTTCAATTATCAAAGTTTTTAGTTTTGATCTTCCTATATATATCCCTGCTGTAAGACCTGCTGGTCCTCCACCAATTATTATGACATCATATTTTTTTTCATTCATACGAATATAACCTCCTTTATATTTAGATTATTCCCTGCATAGATAGAAATTCTTTTTCTTCTCCAATAGTTGTTACATCACTATGTCCACTATAAACTTTTGTGTCAGCAGGTAATTTACATAATTTTGCAAGACTGTTAAAAAGCATTTCTCCACTGCTTGTAGGTAAATCATATCTTCCATAACTTCTTCTGAACATAGTATCACCTGAAATCAGCATTTTAGCTGCAGAACAATAAAAACTTTTTGATCCGATAGTATGTCCTGGAGTATCTAAAACTTCAAATTCTCCCACCATATCTCCTTCTTTTATAGTGTGAACTTCTCCATTAAAAACAAAATTTGCTCCTGTAATATATCTCATTAAATTTAATTCTGGTTCTGTAAGGCATGCAGCATCTTCTTTTCCTATATATACTTCAACATTTGGATATTCTTCTACCAACCTATTTATCCCTGCTATATGATCCCCATGCCCATGGGTAAGAATTAAATATTTCAATGTAAGTCCATTGACTTTTAAAAAAGTCATAATTTTATCTATATTTTCTCCACCACAATCAAAAAGATAAGCAATCTTATCATCGTTCCAAGTTATATAACAATTTGTCATCATCGAACCTAAATAAAATGTCTTTATATTCATCATCTTTTACTTTTCCTCCTTAAATCCAAAATACAATCTGTATCATATCTTTAATTATACTTCAGTATTATTGATTTTGTCTACTTAAATTATCAAGAACTACGTATTACAGGTGTCATCTCTTCCAAAAAAGGACATATTTCTCTTTTATCAGATATCTTCAAAAAGATATACACTATTTTCATTCTTTGGTGTATAATTTATTGGTAAATATTTTTGATTAGGAGGAAACAAATTGAATATAGTTTTATTATACCCTGAAATACCATACAACACTGGAAATATAGGAAGAAGTTCTGTACTTACCAATACAACTTTACATTTAATCAAACCCCTTGGTTTTTCTCTCGATGAAAAACAATTAAAAAGAGCTGGACTTGACTACTGGCATCTTGTTGATTTAAAAATTTGGGAATCTTATGAGGATTTTATAAATGGAAACCCTGATGCTGTTATATATTATGCAACTACTAAGACAAAGCAGAGATATACAGATATTAAATTTAAAAAAAATGACTTTGTTATGTTTGGACCTGAATCACGTGGAATTCCAGAAGAAATATTAAATAAAAATGCTGATCATTGTATTACTATTCCTATGATAGATATGGGTCGTTCTTTAAATCTTTCAAATTCTGCTGCCATTATTTTATATGAAGCTTTAAGACAAACAGATTTTAATTTTGATAAATAGGAGAATTTATGTTTATTAATAAAATTCATCATATTGCGATTATTTGTTCAGATTATGAAAAATCAAAAAATTTTTATGTCAATATTTTAGGATTTAAAATTTTAAAAGAAACATATAGAAGTGAAAGAAAATCATATAAACTTGATCTTGAAATAAATGGAGAATACCAAATTGAACTTTTCTCTTTTCCTAATCCTCCTGAAAGAACAACTTCACCTGAAGCTAGAGGATTAAGGCATCTTGCTTTTGAAGTAGATAGCATTGAAGATTCTGTAAAGTATTTAAATAAAAATAATATAGCTACTGAACCTATAAAAATAGATGAAATAACTAATAAAAAATATACTTTTTTTAGAGATCCTGATAATCTTCCTTTAGAAATTTGTGAAAAATAACTTTAAATTTTTCCTTTTTTTTGGTATACTCATAGTTAAAATTAAGGAGATGATAGTTATGAGTGTTGAAAGTGTAAAAAAATTTTTTGAAGACAACAATCTTCCCTTAAAAGTTGAGGAAACAGAAGGAGATACTGCTACTGTAAAAAGTGCTGCTGCAACTTGGGGAATTGAAGAAGATCAAATTGCTAAAACAATGGGATATAAATTAAAAAGTGGAGAATATATCCTCATTCTTACAAAAGGTGGAGCTAGGCTTGATAACAGAAAATTTAAAGATAAATTCAAAGAAAAAGCCACTATGATTCCTCATGATGAAGTCTTAGAAGCTACTGGTCACCCTATTGGAGGAGTATGTCCTTTTGGATTGAAAAAACCTTTAAAAGTTTATCTCGATAAAACTTTAAAGGAATTTGAAATAGTTTATCCTGCTGGTGGTTCTGATCATTCTGCTGTCAAAGTTCCTGTTAATATGTTAGAAAGTATAACTCAAGGAGAATGGGTAGATGTGTGCAAAGACCCAGTTCCTACTGAATAATAAAATGCTGTAGAGGCTAATTTAAAATTGGTCTCTTTTTTCTTTATTTACTTTAAAGTCTATTTAATCTTTATTATCGAAATATATAAATTATTTTTTAATTAATATATAATTTTATTTTTAAATTTGTAGAGAATAAAGAAATATTGCCATTAAATTCAGAAATTTTTTATTTGTTTTTAAACTCTTTTTTATGCTAAACTAAAACATAAATAATAAAATAACATTATTTTAATTTATTGAAGGGGGAAAAAATGAATTTAATAATTATTTTAGAAGCACTTATTCTGGGTATGGTTATATTTTTAATAGATTTTGCAGTTTCTCGTAAAGGAAATGAAGATGACTATAACGAGGAAAATAATTCAAAAATTGGAAGTGATGGAATAGTAATATTAATCTCTTATCTTGTTATTTCAATATTTTTATATTTTTTCTTTAAAATGGAACCTATTCAAAATATGGTATATGCAAGAAATCCTATTTCAAATTTTCCTTTTATGAGTGATATTATAAGAAATATCAGCAAAGTAAGAGGAATTCTTTTAAATATATTAATAGGACTATATGGGATAAGAAGGAAAAGACCAGAAGGTTTTTTCTATATTATATTGTCAATGGCAATGTCATCTTTAAGCCTATCTTTTATGTTTTCAAATATTTTCAGGGTTATATCAGCCTTATTGAGAATAATGATTTTTAGAAAAAATATTTTGATGATATTTTATATCATTTCTAATTTTTTTATAATCAATTTTATTATCTGGAGTAATATGCATGGCTCAAGTGATTTATTCTATAGATTTACAACTTTACCTGGATTTAATTTATTATTCTCAAATATGTACTGGATAATGATAATAGCCATAATTATAGAAATTTTCACTATAAAAAATAAAGATAAATTTTAACTAAGGAGGATATTGAATAAATGAGTAATTTAAACAAAAATATAACTGTAAAAATGTTAAATGAAAAAGGAAAAGGTTTTTTACCAGAATTTATGGGAGTTGAAATTCTTGAATTAAAAGAAAATTTTTTAACAAGCAGATTATCTATAAAACCATATCATGTTGCACCAAATGGGTATCTTCATGCTGCAACTATTATCACTTTAGCTGATACTACATGTGGTTATGCTTCTTTTGCCCACCTTCCAGAAGGGGCAGAAAGTTTAACTACTATTGAACTAAAAAGTAACCATCTTGGAACTACTACAAAAGGAGCAATCTGTTGTACTGCTACTGCTCAGCACCTTGGAAAAACTACTCAAGTTTGGGATGCAGTCGTTACAGATGAAGCAACAGGAAAGAAAATTGCACTTTTTAGATGTACTCAAATGATTTTATATCCTAAAAAATAATCATATAAAATACATCCTTAGTTTTTATTGCTAAGGATGTATAATCTTATTTAAACAAATTTATTGCTGTCAATATGACTGGCATTTGAAAAATATCTATTAAAAATGCTCCTGTTAATGGAACTACCAAATATGGATTAACTGTATATCCATATTTTCCACTTACTTCTCCCATATTTATCATAGCATTTGTTGTTGCTCCTAATCCAGAACCACACATTCCTGAAACCATAACTGCTGCATCATAGTCACTTCCCATTGCTTTAAATACTATAAATCTTGTGTACAGCCACATAAATATTACCTGACAAGCTAGTATTATAACCATTGGTATTGCTAGTGCTGCAAGCTCCCATAACTTCAATGAGATTAAAGCCATTGAAAGAAATATATTTAGAGAAGTTTCTCCTAATATATTTACAAGATTTCTATCAATATCAACCCATTTAGCTTTTAAATTAAGATTATTAAAAATAATAGCACAGAACATAGCTCCTACATATGATGGAAGTGCTATACCTAACTTATTTTTTAAAAATCCACTTAAAGAAATTCCTATTGTCATTATAATTGACAACATCAATATATGCTGCAGCATTGAATTGAGATTTATTTCTCTTTTTTCTATATCAATTTTTATTCCAACTTCATCTTCATTTACAACATCTTTAGGTTTTAAATCAAATTTCTTTATTAAATGTATAGCTAGTGGTGAACCTAAAAGTCCTCCAGCTACAAGTCCAAATGTAGCTGCAGAAAGTGCAACTGTCAAAGCTCCTGTCACTCCTAATCCTTCTACTGTTTGTCCAAAAGCCCCTGCTGACCCATGTCCACCAGACATTGATACTGAGCCAGCCAAAACTCCTAGTAGAGGATTTATTCCTGTTGCCTTAGCCACTCCTACTCCTATAACTGTTTGCATAAAAGTCATAATTCCACTTAAAAGCCAAAATATAATTAATAATTTCCCACCTTTTTTTAAACCTTCAATAGAAGAACCTAGTCCAATAGTTGTAAAAAAAACTACCATAAATGGTGTTTGAAGTGTAGTATCATAAGTTATACTTCCAACATGAAGACTTCTCATTAATAAATGGATAATAGCAAATAATAATCCTCCTAAAACAGCTGCTGGAATTCCAAATCTATCAAGAAATGAAAGTCTTTCTTTTAGCTTCCTTCCAATATAAAGTGATATTAATCCCATAGCTATTGTTCCAACCATATCAAATTTAAAAAGTACTCCTAAATCATTTAAACTGAATTCCATATTTTTCCTCCTAAATTTCATATTTTACTATTTTTTTAAATTATTCATTACATCATATATAAGACTTCCTGCAAGTTTTGCTGTTCTATTATCTATGTCATATTCTGGATTTACTTCTGCAAAATCTATACATACAACTTTTTTACTATTCATAATTTCTCTCAAAATTCTTTTTCCTTTTTTAGGATCAAGTCCCATTGCTGTTGGAGCTGAAACTCCTGGAGCATCAGAAGCATTAAAAACATCCATACAAAAAGTTACATAGATAATATCTGTATCTACAAGATATTTTTTCAATTCATCATTTATAAATTTTTCATCATTTTCCTCATCTAAAATTAATACATTATAACTTTTAGCTGTATCTATTAACCTTTTAGTATTTCCTTGTTTTTTAAAACCAACTATTGAATATTTTACATTCTTATCAATATCTAATATCTGTTTAAATGAAGTACCTGAATTAGCACCATTTTCATAAGGTCTAATATCTAAATGAGCATCAAAATTCACAATTCCAATCTTTTTATCAGGATATACTTTCCTTATTCCATTATAGGAAGCAAAAACTATATCATGCCCACCTCCTAACCCTATAGGAAAAATTTCTTTTTTTATAACATTATAAATTTTTATTGAATATTCTTTCTGAGCTTCCTCTAAAATTTTATTTTTTAAATTTCGATAATCATAAATTTTTAAGTTTTCAATTATAGGAAAAGATTGTATGGCTTTTCTTATTGCATTTGGTCCTTTTTCAGCCCCTATTCTACCTTGATTTCTTTTTATTCCATCATCTGTGTCATATCCTATAAAGCAGACTCCCGTTTCTTCTTTTGCATTCTCAAAAGGTTTTACAATCTGCCAAATTCTCAAATCAATCCTTTCAGCACTGTCAAACCTACCATTCCACAAATCTTTCATAATTAAAAATCTCCTTTCTCTTTCTATTTATAAGTAACGCCGTGTTACTTAGTTGTTTTATAATAACACATATTTTTTTATATTTCAAGAATAAATATGATTTTTTAGCATTTATATCATATAAAAAATATACTATTCGTATTAATAATAAACATATTTTTTAAAATTCAAAATATATGTTATAATTATAATGAAATTTAAAATACTTTAAGGAGTGTAAAATGGATTTTGAAAGAGTTAAAACAGAAGAACAAAGAAAAATTAGAATTCAAGAGATAAAAAATGCTGCTATCAAGTTATTTGATACTCATGATTTCTATGAAATCACTTTAGCAGATATTGCCAAAGGAACTAATTTCACACGAGGAAATCTTTACAAATATATATCTTCTAAAGAAGAAATATATTTATTAATTACTATAGACGAATTCAATAAATTACTGGTTGAACTAAAAATAAAGTTAAATAAAGATTTTTCTAAAAAAACTGATGAATTTTCTGAAATATTGGCTAAAGAAATAGAAAAACAAGAAAGATTTTTAAAATTATTTTCAATTTTATATACTAATCTTGAAAAAAATGCTTCTGAAGAAAAACTTATACAGTTTAAAGAAGAGTTTAATTTATGCCAAATTAAATTCATAAAAATCCTAAAAAAAGCATTTCCAAGCTTAGAAGATATTCAAGCAAGGAAGTTTTGGGAAATGCTAAGTTGTTTTATAATTGGCTTTTATCCTCTTGTTTCTCCAAATGCTATTCAAAAGGAAGCTCTAAAAAAAGCTAAAATAGGTTATTATCCTCCTAATTTTAAAAAAGTTTTAAAAGAACAGATAATTTCTACTTTAAGAAATACTATCTATCATTCTGGAGAAAAAATTTCATCTATTCCATATAGATTAATATAACAATAATAATTTTTTTAATTAAAAGATATTAAAAGAAAAAGGAAGATATAGAACAGGATTTTTCCTTTCTATCTCTTCCTTTAACTTTTTTAAACCATAAATGAAATCTTATAAACCATCATCAATGTAATGACAATCATAAGTTGCAAAGAATAACTATTTTCCATCCTTTCCTCCAAAGTTCCCACAATATATTATATGTTTTATTTTATATTTAGATATTTTTCTTCATTATATCACATTTACCTTTCATTGGTAAATACTTTTTTACCCTTTTATATATGAATATAAAGTTCTTACTACCTGTCCAGTTGCACCTTTTTTAAAATATTTTCCATTTTTTTCACTAAATGCTGTTCCTGCTATGTCCAAGTGCATCCATGGTTTTTCTTCTATAAATTCCTCTAAAAATTTAGCTGCTGTAATAGATCCTGCTAATCTTCCAGCACTATTTTTTAAATCTGCTACATCTGATTTTATTATATCCCTATATTCCTCAAAAATTGGCATTTGCCAATATTTTTCTCCCCAATATTTTCCAGCAGCCTCTAATTTTTTATAATTTTCATCTGAATTTGAAAATACTCCAGTTACATTATCTCCTAAAGCTACCATTATTGCCCCTGTTAAAGTCGCTGCATCAATTACTTCATCTACATTTTCTTTTCTTATTATGTAAGTTAAAGCATCAGCTAAAGTTAGTCTTCCTTCAGCATCTGTATTAGTTATCTCTATTGTTTTTCCATTCATACTTCCAATAATATCTCCAGGTCTATAAGCATTTGAACCTATTGCATTTTCACAGGCAGCTACTACTGCTGTAACATTTCTTCTAATTTTCATTTTTCCAAGAGCACACATAGTTCCTATTACAGTAGCTGCACCTCCCATATCTGTTTTCATATCCAGCATGCTAGATGTAGGTTTTAAAGAAAGTCCTCCTGTATCATAAGTTAATCCTTTTCCTACCAATCCTATTCTTTTTTCACTTTCACTATCTCCATTGTATCTCATTACTATAACCTTTGGTCTATTAATAGAAGCTCTTCCTACTGCAAGAAATGCTTTCATTCCTAATTTTTCAGCCTCTTTTTCGTCCATTATTTCTACTTCAAATCCGAATTCTTTACCTAATTTCTCAGCTTCCTCTGCTAATTTTTCTGGAGTTATCACACAGGCTGGTTCATTTATTAAATCTCTTACAATATTTATTATTTTTCCCAATTCTTTTCCTTCAATAATATTAATATCATTTTTCTCCATAAAATAATAAATATTTAACTTCTTATCTTTTTTTTCACTCATATATTTATCAAATTTATAATCTATATGCTCTGCTACCTCTCCAATCACTTCAATATCTATTAATTCCTTATCTTCACTTCCAATAAGAATATCCCCAGTTACATCTTTTAAACCATTATATATAACTTCTCTCATGATATCTCTATTCATATTTTCTTTTTTCCCTATTCCTAAAAATAGTATTGTTACTAAAGCCTCTCCTTCTAAAAATGAAACTTCTAATTTTTCACCTTTTTTCCCTGTAAAAGAATTTTTTTCCATTACTTTTTCTATAAATATTTTATTTTTATCAGAAATATATTCACATAATCTGAAATCACCTTCACTGACAAGAGAAACTGTTTTAGAATATATCCCTTCTATTTTTTCTATTATCTCTAAACTCATTTTCATACCTCCATTTCAATAAATTAATCTTGTTTCTATTAGTCTATCATTTTATTTTTTTTATTTCAATGTAAATATCTATTGATTTTTTTTTAAAACACGGTAAAATAAAGTAGTAGGTGATTGAAAATGAAAAAAATTTTAATTTTATCAATGTTTTTAACGATATCTTTAGCTGGCTTATCTGCTCCTAATACAGCAGATATTTCAAAAATGAGAGAGGAAAATGGTATTACATATTATTTCAATGAAAATACTCCTTTTACAGGAAAAGTAATAGATAAAAAAGATAGAATCTATTACAGTAATGGAAAGCCTGATGGTAAATGGGTAACTTTCTTTCCAAATGGGGCTTTAAAATCTATAGAAAACTGGAAAGATGGTAAATTAAATGGAAAATATGTTATCTATCAAGAAAATGGTTTAAAAGTTATGCAAACTTCTTATATTAATGGTAATGATAATGGTGATTATTTTCTTTATCATGAAAATGGCAATCTACAAGTAAGAGGATATTTTAAAAATGGCATTCCCACAGGTACTTGGAAATATTATTATTCAGATGGTAAATTGAAAGGAAAAGCTGTTTACCCAGAATAAAACAAATGTACTATTTTACAGTAAAATGCGAATTTTTATAGTTTGACTTTTTTATAATTTCTATATATAATATAAGTGAGGGAAGATTTATTATAATAATAACAAAGGAGGGTTCTATCATGAATCTTGTATTAAGCAAAATTTTTGAAACTTCTGTCCTTGTATCTCCTAAGAAAGCTCTACAATTATGTTCTATGGTTGCTAGGAAAATAAAAAAAGGAGATAGTGTTGTTATAGACTTCAATGGTATTAAAGCTACCACATTAGCTTTCCTTTATGTTCTTTTTTCTAATATAGTAAAAGAATGTGGTAAAGATGTCAAAAGCCTTGTATCAATTGAAAATGCCTCTAAGGAGCTAAAAGAAGAATTCAAATACTTAAAACAAAATTACAAAGAACTTTGTGAAAAATTCTCGCACTTGGACGTTATAACAGCTTAAAATATATTTAAAGATATTAAAAAAACAGAACTCTACATTGAGTTCTGTTTTTATTTATACTGCCCTTACTATTTCCCTTCATTAAGATATTTTTCTATTACTTTACTCCATACATTATTCTCTTTCATTATTTTTTCAAAAAATTCTCTTACAGCTCCATCTCCACCAACTTTTGAAGAAACAAAATTTACTCTTTCCAAAACTTCTTTTACTGCATTTTTAGGAGCTGCTGACATTCCTACAATAGACATCACCCCTAAATCATTTATATCATCACCCATATAAGCTGTTTCCTCTAGTGATATTTTATATTTAGCTAATATTTTTTTTAATTCAGCTACTTTATTCCCAGCCCCCTGTACTAATTCTTGTATTCCCAATTCTTCTGCTCTTCGTTTAACTATTACAGAAGTCTTTCCAGTAATAATAGCAACAAGCCCTCCATATTTTATCCATTGAGCTATTGCAAATCCATCTTTTACATCAAATGCCTTCAAACTATTATCTTTATCATCTATATAGAGCTTGCCATCAGTCAAAGTTCCATCTACATCTAATACAATTAATTTTATCATTCTCTGCTCCTTCTGAATACTTTATTTTATAAAGAAAAAAGGATATCCACATCTGGATACCCTCAAACATACTAAGAATTATAGCGCGTTTACTTTAGCAGCTAATCTTGCTTTCTTTCTAGATGCTGTATTTTTCTTCATGATTCCTTTGCTTACTGCTTTATCTAACTCTTTGTAAGCTACTGATAAAGCTGTTTTTGAAGCTTCTAAATCTTTAGTATCTACAGTTGTTAAAACTTTTTTAGTCATAGTTTTAACTCTAGATTTTACTGCTTGATTTCTTTCTCTGTTTCTCTCTGCTACTAATATTCTCTTTTTAGCTGATCTTGAATGTGCCAAATTAAAAACCTCCTAGAAATTTTAAAAATTACATTTTTCCATAAGATGATATCATAAATTAAACAAAATGTCAACCTAGTGGTGACAAGAAGTAATTTTAATTTGTTTAAGTTAAGCTACAAAAGAGACACATCTTCTTGTACAATGGACCATCATTATTTTAGCATATTATTTCAAAAAATAAAAGTAAAATTTTAATTTTTTACACCAAAACTGTCAAACAAAACTGTCAAAGTAAAAATATATTATTTCCTGAATTATTTAATTTTTTATTTAATAATTTTTGGCTAGAATAATTTTGTAATTTTTATTTCTATTAACCTTCTGCTAATTTTTTATTATAATTTATCTTAGCTAAATTTTACGCAAATACCATTTCTGTTAAATCCATAGGATCAATTATTTTTCCTGCTTTATACACACGCATATTTCCAGAAGCTATTTCATCTATAAGGATAACTTCTCCATCTTTATCTATTCCAAACTCAAATTTAATATCATAAAGATCAAGTCCTTTTTCAGCTAAAGTATCTCTCACTATTGTAGAAATCTGTTGTGTTCTTTGCTTCATTGAATCATACTGCTCAGAAGTCATTACATTAAGAACTACTAATCCATCTTTGGTTACAAGAGGATCTCCTAAAGCATCATTTTTAAATGTAGTTTCTACATAAGCAGGCAAATCTCCTCCTTCTACCACATATTCATTATAACGACGATAAAAACTTCCTACAGCTTTAAAACGGCATATTACTTCAAGTCCTTTTCCAAAAGGTTTTGCTGGTACCACTTCCATAGTTCCTTTTTCCATATCTGCAGATATATAATGAGTTTTTATTCCTGCTCTATTTAATATCTCAAAAAAGTGAATAGACATTTTTAAATTAGCTTTTCCTATCCCCTCTATTTTTAACCCTACTGAGTTTTCACCTGGATCAAATACCCCATCTTTCCCTGTACAGTCATCTTTGAATTCAAGTAAGAAATTTCCATTTTCTAATTTGTAGACATCTTTAGTCTTTCCTTGATAAACTTTTTCCATTTGGTTCCTCCACTTTATAAATTAATATTTTTTGAGTTTAGTACCATATTATAGATGGTAATAGCAATATTCTGTAAGATAAGTATAGTATATTTCTCAAAAAAATTAAAGTATTTTTTTATTTTTTTATTAAATAATACATTTTTTTCAAAACAAATATAAAAGTGGGCAACTTATAAATAAAAATATTACTTTATATTTTTTGTTACCCACTAATTTAATTTTTATTCAATTTTTATTTTGCATTAGCAGCATTTTTACCAGCAATTCTTCCAAAAACAATGATATCAGCTATAGCATTTCCACCAAGCCTGTTAGCACCATGTATTCCCCCAGTAACTTCTCCTGCTGCAAATAATCCTGGTACAATCTTCCCATCTTTTCCTATTACCTCTGCATTTTCATTTATTTTTATTCCACCCATAGTATGATGTAATGCAGGAAAACGTAATGTTGCATAGAAAGGTCCCTTATCTATTTTATTTTCCCATATATCTCTTCCAAATTCATCTGATTTTTTATCAACAGATTCATTAAATTTATTTACAGTTGCTACAAGTGCAGCTGCTGGAATATTTATTTTTTTAGCTAATTCCTCTAATGTAGGAGCTTCAACTACTGTATTTTTTCTAATAAGCTCATCTAAATCCTCAGCAGATGTAGTTTTTCTGTCTGGAGATATTATTTTAGAATCATTTATCATATAATATTGTCCATCTTTTTGAGCAAATGTAGCCAAACTTATTTCATCTCTTCTTCCATCTTCTCTTACATAACGATTTCCATCTTTATTTACAAAAATAACATTTTCCACATTGATAGTTGGTCCAAATCTATCTGCTGGCATTGGAAGCAATTGAATATGTTTCATATCTATGACATCTGCTCCAGCATCTAAAGCCATCTTAATAACTTCTCCTGTTGCTCCTGGGTGATTTGTATTTTCTATTCCAGCAGGAAGTTTATCCTTTGTATAAACACCATCAGAGAGAAACTCACGAACCATTTCACTGTTAGCAGCATATCCTCCACTTGCAAGTATTACTCCTTTTTTACCAGTAAATTCTACTTCTTTTCCATCTGCTCCTATTGCAGTTACTCCAATTACCCTATTATCTTTTTTTAATATTCCTACAACTTTGGTATTTGTATATATTTTTCCTCCATGCTGTAAAAATGCTTTTTCCAAAGTATTTATATATCCTGTTCCCAATGGATCAGTTGCCTGATTAGTCCTTGGCCACATTGAACCCACAACTGAACCTATTTTTTCATTCCATTTCATTCCTAGTCCCTCAAGCCAGTCTACTCCACTCATAGCATTTTCTACAAGAGTTCTGACTAACTTTGGATTAGCAACTTTATTTCCACCTTCATAAGTTTGAGTAAAATGTTTATCTATTGAATCTTCTATTCCTTGTGCTTTTTGTTTTTTAGGATTCACTGCATTATATGCTCCTCCTGCACGAATAGTATTTCCTCCTATTATAGGCATTTTTTCAAGTATTATAACTGATTTAGCCCCATTCTCATAAGCAGATACACCTGCTGCAAGACCTGCTCCTCCAGCTCCTACTACTATTACTTCTGCTTCTTTATCTAATATAATATTCTCTACAGCTTTTTTTGCAACTGGTTTAGATATAGCAGCTATAGATACTCCAGAAAATTTTAATGCTTCCTTAGTTGCTTCTATTATAGCCTTACTTGATTTTGATGCTCCAGCTACATAGTCTACAGCGACACTTTGATTGGCTACAATTTCTTTTGGCAGGCTTTCTATGGCATGATCGCTTATTCCCTTGCTCTCTTTATGCTCTATAATAACTACATTTTCAATTCTGTCTTTTGATGTAGTTACTTCTACTTTTACAGGCCCTCCATATCCTTCATAACTTCCTAAATACTTTCCAGGTTTAAAAACAGCTTCTGCTGAAAATATTGTAAAACTCAATGCTACCATTAAAGAAAGTATTAAACTAAAAAAACTTTTTTTCCCCATACTTTTCCTCCTTTTTTATAGTTAACCCTTGTTACTAACCTATATACCCCATATTTTCATTCTTGTCAATATAAAATTATACTAAAATACATATATTTCTTTTTTTATCATCACTTTTTTACTCCTATCACTTTTTTTGCCTTTAAATCAAATTTTATATTGTGCTTTTTAAAATAAAGTTATATAATTGGGTAAAAATAATACTATCACTACATTCTATAAAGCATCTTAATTAATATCATTTCACTAAATTTTAAGAGGAGATTCAAGAGATACTTTAAAGGGAAAACAATATTTTAATAAAAAAAAATGGTCCTGAGTTCAAGACCATTTTTAATTTATAACTCAATTATTTACTATAATCGTAGAATCCTTTACCAGTTTTTTGACCAAGTTTTCCACCTCTTACCATTTTTCTTAATAATGGATGAGGTCTGTATTTAGAGTCACCAGTTTCAGATTGAAGAACTTCCATAATAGCAAGACATACATCTAATCCTATTAAATCTCCTAGAGCTAGAGGCCCCATTGGGTGATTAGCTCCTAATTTCATAGCAGCGTCTATTCCTTCTACAGAAGCAACACCATCAGCATATATTCCAACAGCTTCATTAATCATAGGAATCAATACTCTATTTACTACGAATCCTGCAGCTTCTTCTACTTGAACTGGAGTTTTTCCAATTTCTTCAGATATAGCTTTTACTTTTTCTACCATTTCAGCTGGTGTATTTAATCCTGCAATAACTTCAACAAGCTTCATTACTGGAGCTGGATTAAAGAAATGCATTCCAATAACTGGTCTGTCTAATCCTGCACCAATTTCTGTTATTGATAATGAAGAAGTGTTTGTAGCAAACATAGCATCTGCTTTACAAATAGATTGTAATTCTTTAAAAGTTTGTTTTTTAATAGCCATATTTTCAATCGCAGCTTCAATTATTAAGTCACAATCTGCACAAATTTCTTTTGTTCCAGTAGTTATTTTAGCTAGAATAGCATCTGCTGCTGCTTGTTCCATTTTTCCTTTAGCTATTCTTTTTTCAAATCCTTTAGCAATTTTAGCTTTCCCTTTTGCTGCAAATTCTTCATTAATATCACAAAGAGCTACTGAATATCCTTCAGTTTGTGCAAAAGCTTGTGCAATACCTGATCCCATTGTTCCTGCTCCGATTATTCCTACTTTCATAATTACATCCTCCTAAAATTGATTATATTATATTTTAATTCAATTAAATTATATATAGAGAAACTCTATAATTGAAAATTAAAGACTTTTTTATAATTACTTATTTTTAAATCCTTCTACTTTTCTTTTTTCTAAGAATGCTGCCATTCCTTCTTTTTGGTCTTCACTTTCAAAACAGTTTCCAAATAGTTTTTCTTCAATAACTATTGCTTTATCCATGTCTACATCTAGCCCTTCATTTATAGCCTTTTTACAAGCACGAACTGCAATTGGAGCATTTTTAGCAATTTTTCCAGCTAATTTTTTAGCTGCTGGCATTAACTCTTCTAAAGGATATACAGCATTTACTAATCCAATTCTTAGAGCTTCATCAGCTTTTATATTAGTTGCAGCATATATCATTTCTTTAGCTTTTCCCACTCCTATAATACGAGCAAGTCTTTGAGTTCCTCCAAATCCTGGAGTTATTCCTAATCCTACTTCTGGTTGTCCAAACAATGCATTGTCAGAACATATTCTAATATCACAGCTCATAGATATTTCACACCCTCCACCAAGTGCAAATCCATTTACAGCAGCTATTACTGGTATAGGGAAAGTTTCTAGTTTTCTGAAAACATCATTTCCTATTTTTCCAAAAGCTTCTCCTTCAGCCTTAGTTAAAGTACTCATTTCTCCGATATCTGCACCAGCAACAAATGATTTTTCACCAGAACCTGTAAGTATAAGAGCTCTAGTAGTTTCTAGATTTACTCCATCTAAACAAGCATCTAATTCTTTTAAAACCTCACTGTTAAGAGCATTTAAAGCTTTTGGACGATTAATAGTTATGATTCCTACAAATCCATCTTGTTCATATGTAATATAATTCATTAAACAAACCTCCCATAATTTCATTAAATTAGGATAAGAGCATAATCATGCCCTTATCCACTATATTTAAAATTGAATGTTATATTTTTATTTAAGAATAAGACTAATCTCTTTTAACAATAGTAGAACATCCCATTCCACCACCGATACAAAGTGTAGCTAGACCAGTTTTTGCATCACGTTTAGCCATTTCATGAAGAAGTGTTACAAGAATACGACATCCTGAAGCTCCTACTGGGTGTCCTAGAGCAATAGCTCCTCCATTTACATTTAATTTAGTTGTATCAAATCCAAGATCATGCCCTACAGCAAGTGATTGAGCTGCGAAAGCTTCATTGGCTTCAATTAAATCAAAATCATTTATTGTCATTCCAGTTTTTGCCAATACTTTTTTAGTAGAAGCTACTGGTCCAATTCCCATAATCTTTGGATCTACTCCACCTAGAGCTCCAGCTACCCAAGTAGCCATTGGAGTAACTCCAAGTTCTTTAGCTTTTTCTTCACTCATTACAACTATTGCTGCTGCACCATCATTAATACTTGAAGCATTAGCTGCTGTAACCATTCCATCTTTTTTAAATGCTGGTTTTAATCTAGCAATTCCCTCAGCTGTAGTACCAGCTCTTGGTCCTTCATCTTTAGAAACTACAATATCTCCTTTTTTACCCTTTATTACCACTGGAACTATTTCATCATCAAATTTTCCTTCTTCTTGAGCTTTTACAGCTTTTTGTTGACTTGCTGCTGCAAACTCATCTAGTTGCTCTCTTGTTAATCCCCATTGATCACAAATATTTTCTGCTGTTATTCCCATATGATAATGATTAAATGCGTCCCATAATGCATCATTTACCATTGAGTCAATAATTTCTGCATTTCCTAAACGATATCCAAAACGACCTTTATTTAATAAGTAAGGAGCTGCTGACATATTTTCAGTTCCTCCAGCTACAACAATATCAGCTTCACCAGCTTGAATCATTGCTGCTGCCATATTTACTGCATTTAATCCTGAACCACAAACTACATTGATTGTTACTGCAGGTGTTTCCACTGGTATCCCTGCTTTTAGAGAAGATTGACGAGCTACGTTTTGCCCTAACCCTGCCTGAATTACACATCCCATATATACATGATCTACTTTCTCAGCAGGAACTCCTGCTCTATTTAAAGCTTCTTTTATTACTATTGCTCCTAAATCTGGTGCTGAAACTCCACTTAGCGCTCCACCCATAGATCCAATTGCTGTACGACATGCTCCTGCTAAAACTATTTTTTTTGCCATAATCTTATTCCTCCATTCATTCATCAAGTGTAAAAACTCAGATTCTGATAAAGTGAGTTTTATTGTAGCTTTAATTTAATAGTAACATAATGTTTTTTTATTTGCAATAAGAAGATATATAAAATTTATGTTCTGGATTATTTTTAATGTATAATGACCAATTTTTTAACATTTTTTCTGGGAAAAGAACTGTTTCTTTTCCCTGTAAATTATTTTTCTATTGAAATTTTAAAGTTTTTCTATCTAAAATCAACCAGTTGATTTAAAAAATCAATTTCATTTTTTTACTCTCAATTTATATCTATAAATTGTATAATTACAAAGTTCAAATAAATTTTTTTTGAGTAATTTTTGAGCTTTCATTACTTTATTCTGCATCTTCTATGATATCTGTTTTATAGAGAATATGATTCCCATTAGCGTTGAATATGAAACCATCTACATTTTTATTCATTCCTATTATATATACTTTATAATCCAATGGGAAAAGTGGTACTTCTTCTGATAAAATATTCTGTGCTGCTGCATAATTCTCTTCTCTCTTTTCTACAGATGAAGTTGTTCTTGCTTCATCTAAAAGACGATCAAATTCTCTATTTGAAAAAAAGCTTCTATTTCCAACAGCTCCAGCTGAACTTGAATGAAGAAGAGGATAATATCCATAATCAGCATCTCCTGTACTTACATACCACAATCCTATAAGCATATCATGTTGTCCATTTGCAGTAAACTGGAGAAATGAAGAAAGTTCCAGTACCTGTATTGAAACATCTATCCCTATCTCTTTCAGATTTGATTGAATAACTTGTGCCATCTGCATTCTTGTTGGTTCTTCATATATCCATAGTTCTAATTTCAGCCCATTTTCATACCCTGCTTCTTTTAAAAGTTCTTTAGCTTTTTCTGGATTATATGGTTTTAACTTTACATTTTTATCATAACCAAATACACTTGGTGCTAAAAGAGATGGAGCTAACTCTGTCATACCTTCAAAAACAGCTGTAGATATATCTTCTTTATTTACTCCCAACTCTATTGCCTGTCTGACTCTTTTATCTGTTATCTTTTTTGTATTTATAGATACAAAATCTGTCCCTAAAGAAGATTTACTTACAAGTTTAAGATTATCATCTTTTAAAAGTCCTTTAACATCAGTTGAAGATATATCATATGCTATATCTATTTCCCCTGTTTCAAGAGCTATCAGTCTATTTGAATTTTCTGGAATAGTCATAAATACTAGATTTTTTATTTTAGGTTCACCTTGAAAAAATTTATCAAAAGATTCTAATTCTACCTTTTCTCCAATTCCCCATTTCTTTATTTTATATGCTCCAGTTCCTACTATATTTATTCCCTCTTCATTAGCTGGAACTTCTTTCACTATGGCTATTGATGAATGTGCAAAGTTATGAAGAAGTATTGTAGGAGCATTATTTTGGATTATCTTAAGTCTATAATCATCTAATACTTCTAAGCCTTTAATAGACTCTACTAATACCTTGGATATAGGAATATTTAGATTTCTCTTTAAACTTGCTGCCACATCTTCTGCTTTCATCTCATTTCCATCTTGAAAAAATATACCTTTTTTTAAAGTAAGGATAATAGAATTATCTGGTAAGGTTTCATATTTTTCCACAAGTTCAGGTATCAACTCTCCTTTATCATTAAGTGAAAAAAGATTGTTGTATATCTGTTTTGTAACAGCCAGAGTAGAACTATCTGTATGTCTATGTGGATCAAAAGATCTGGGTTTATACCCAAAAGCCACTTTTAATGTTTTCTCAACTTTTGCTGCTTCTTTTTTGTTCTCATTAAGTTCTGTTTTAGTCCCATTACATGCTGGAAATAATAAAGAAAATAATAAGATAATAATAAACTTCATAAAAAAATCCTCCTAAAAATTACAAAATATTTTTTATTAATTAATATGGTTCAAATACAAAGACATCAAAAATATCTTGAAGTTTGTAGGGGCTTGGAAGTTTTGCCTTTGTTTTTTCCCAGATTTTAGAAAAAATCTCTATATCCATTTCATTTAATTGATGGATAATATGTTTTTTATATGGAAGTTCTGCTCCCGTATTTTCTAATCCACGTATCATTTGACTTTTTATCCTGCTAAAATTTTGTTCATTTATTTTAACCATACTGTAATAATCAGCCAAAAATTCTTTAGCTAAACAATACTCCATTGTAATAAGTTTTCTTATTGCACTGGCTATAAAATTTAAACTTAATCTATTTGAAAAACTACCACTTCTTTCTCCTTCATCTTCTATAAAAGGAAGGAATACATCTTCAAAATGATGTTCTTGTATAGATTTTGTTAATAATAATAAATTATTTAAAAAATTATACCTTCTGAATGTCCTTTTACGAAAATTATTATCTACAAGATATGAAGAACCTACATGCTTAAATAGCGAATTAGTTAAATCTTTAGAGTGCCCAAAATTAAATACCCTACTTTCATAAACAGTATTATCTTTTACTCTTTTTATAAATTTTTCAGCTTTTTCTAAAAGTTCTCCCATATTATCAAGCTGAAACACAGCATCAAAAAAGTTTTTTTTAAGTAGAAGTTCTCTTCTCCTTGGAAGAGGCAGTTTCATAAAACATTTTTCCAGATTTGTTGTCTTAAGTAAATTTCTTACAAAATTTTCATCTATATTAAAATAAACATCATCATACCTATTGACTAAACTTGTTTTATCATCTTTTATTGCTCCTATTTTTTTTAATTCTTTTGATAAAAACTCTAAATATGATGGAGCAAACTCTTTGAATTTCTCTCTTTCTTCAGGAGTCAAATCCGTATTTTCTGACAATATTTTATCTAAATCTATAAAATCTAATACAGATACAATCCCATCTCTATTGATTCCTACTCCATTCCATATATATGTTCTTGGAATATATTTAGAATATTTATCCACCATAAGTACTGTATACTGAGCTATTCCTCCACCTAAAGAATGCCCAGTCAAAGAAATTTTATCATGTGGAATCTTAAAGTCTTTAACAAGCTTATAATAGACTTCTACCCCCTCATAGAATTGCTGAGGTATTTTTCCTAACCCTAATGCAAGATCTGTTTCTATAAAATCTTTATAAGCATCTTCAAGAGGATATTTTTCACTTCCTCTAAAAGCTACTACATAACTATCTTTCTTTTTGAATACAACAGAGTAAAATCCTGTATTTGTAGAAAAAGGATTTTGAGCAGTTCTATTGTCTACATAATAAACTTTCCATTCATTCAAAATATCTTTAAAGTAATCCAAAAAGAATTTATCATATTTAGGTTCAATTATAATAAAAGTTCCATTAAAAATGCTTTTTGTTGTATCCTCCTGAAAAATTTCAAGAATAGTTTTCCCACATTCAGATTCATTAAAATTACAGTAGGATAGAATACTAAGCATGATATATTCTTTTGCTGTATGCATATTTATCACCTACATTTTTAAAAGTAACAATATCAGATAAGTAACTCCCCAACCTAAAAAAGCTCCTATAACAGTTTCAAAAAGAGTATGTATTTTCCCTTCTATTCTTGAATGCATTACAAGTACTACTAGTATTAAAGAAAGAAAAAATATTTTAGGATTATTTGTTAAAAATGTAATTATTGTGAATATGGAACTTGCAAGAGCACTATGCCCACTTGGTATTCCACCTCTTAAAGGAGTTCCTTTTTTAAATAAAAGTTTTAAACAAATTACAATTATTATTATAATGACAAAAATAGATAATGCCGTATGCTGATATGAGCTTTTAAATATATAAAAGGCGCTTCTCAATTGAAAGGTTATCTTTTTTTCAAAGATTATATACCCTACAAGAAGTGCATTAAGAGCTGTAACCAATACAGCACTTGCTGCTATATCTTTTGCACGTTTTGCCAAAGGGTGGTATTCTTCAGTTACCATATCTACACAGCTTTCTATTGCTGTATTAAAAAGTTCTGCTATCCACATTAAAGTTATACTTATTATCAAAGAAAGAGTTTCATATTTTCCAAGTTCCAAAAACAATGACAATATAAGAACTATTATTGTGCAGAAACAGTGAAACTTCATATGTCTTTCACTTCTTATAGCTTCAAATAAGCCTTCAAAAGCTGCGTTAAAACTTTCTGTAATTCCTTGTTTCTTCCAATTTTTTTCCATAATATCACATCTCTCTTGTATAGCCAAATTGTCCAAGTATTTCTTCTTCTCTTGCACGCATCTCTTTTTTATCATCTTCCTCTATATGATCATATCCCAGTAAATGAAGTAATCCATGAGTCAGTACATAATACAATTCTCTTTTAGGAGAATGATTGTATTCAGCAGCCTGTTCCTCTACTCTCTCCATAGAAATAACTATATCTCCAAGAGTATCATATGGACCAATATCAAAATCTTCTGTTTCATGATATGCAAAAGATATAACATCTGTTGGCTGATCTTTTCCTCTATACTGCTTATTTATTACTTGTATCTCTTCATTTCCTGTAAAAAGTAGTGAAAGATATACCGGTCTGTCACTTTCAAATTCACTTTCAAGGGCTTCTTTTATATATTTTTTCATTTCCTCTTCATTAATAAGGCTACTATATCCTTCTATTTCTAGAGATATATCTACAACTAAATCCATATTCTTTTCTCCTTATATCTTTAATTATTTTTGACCTGGATATTTTATTCTTACATGGTGTATACTTATAAGTGATTTTATAAATGTCTGAATAATTATTTCTATCTCTTTAAATGTTAAGTCTGCTTCTGAAAGTTGATTATCTTCTATTTTACTACTTATTATCTTTCTAATCATTTCTTCCATAGCTCTTGGTGTTTTATCATCTATTGATCTAATAGCTGCCTCTATAGAATCAGCCAGCATAATAATTGCAGATTCTTTTGTTCTTGGCTTAGGTCCACTATATCTGAATTCTTCCTTGGTTACACTTGGATCAAGACTTTTAGCTTTATTATAAAAATATGCCAAGAATGTAGTTCCTTGATGTTCATACATTATATCTCTTATTTCCTTAGGAATTTGATATTGTTTTGCCATTTCTGCTCCATCTTTTGTATGAGATGTTATTATTAAATTACTCATAAATGGCGAAACTTTATTATGTGGATTTTCTCCATTCTGTTGATTTTCTACATAAAATTTTGGTCTTTTACATTTACCTATATCGTGATAATAGGAAGCTACTCTTGTAAAAATTGCATTTGCTCCTATTGCTGTTGCTGCATTTTCAGATAAAGTTGCAACCATCATAGAATGATGAAATGTCCCTGGTGCTTCCATAGATAATTTTTTCAATAATGGGTGAGAAAGATCTCCTAACTCCAATAATTTGAAAAGAGTTAGTATATTAAATGTCTTTTCAAAATAAGGTAAAAGAGCTATTGTTATCATTCCTGAAATCAATCCAGCTAATACCATTTCACCTGATTTTAAAGCTGCTCCAAATGTTTCCACCTGAGAAAATGCACTTAATAAAAGGAACAATGCTATTTTCAAAATAGAAAGCTGAATTCCTACAGCTATTAATCCTGCCCTTGTATTTACTTTTTTTACCAAGTATGCTCCAAATGACAAAGAAGCTACATATACCACAAGGAACATAAGGTCATAGTCAATAATAGGCAGCAAAAACATCATCATAAATGAAAACATGAGAGTTGCATACCTTGTATTTGTCAATAATATCAATAGAAATAATGCTGTATCAATAGGTACCAGATAAATCAAATCATTATTTATAAATCTAAATATTAAGAAAAATGCTGTTATTATTAAAAAAACACTTCTATAATAACTTTTATTTAATATTTCCTTTTTGCATTTATTAAATATCACTGTATAAAATAATGTGGCTATTATAAAAAGATATGTAAGATTAGCCAGTATTATAGCTGTACTCCTTTTATAAGAGTACACCCCACAAGCCTCTAAAATTTTTATTCTTCTTTCATTAAGAATTTCACCTTTTTTTCCTACTAATGTTCCTGCTTTGATTTCTATATATTGATCATTTATTTGAGAAACTTTTTCTTGTAGAGATCTTTTAGTTTTCTCTTCATCATAGATGTAATTTGGAGTTACAAATGTTTCAACTACTTGCTTTCTCAATTCTGGAAGTTTTTTTATTTTCTCATCATATGGAGAATTATACTTAATAATCGATTTTTCCTGTACAATTCCATTCTCATAAAGAGCTTCCAGAAAACTTCTTGTTTCCTTTTGTAATTTTTTTATCTCTTTTACATCTAAACGAAGTATTTCTTGTATCATATTTTCAGATATTTTTCTACCAGTATTTTTCTCTAAACTTTTAAAGTCTATTTCATTATGATCTTTTTCTTTCATAGAATAAATGTCATTAAAAAAATCATCAAAAGTTTCAAGGTATATTCTTCCTGCATCAGCAGAATAAATATATTCTTTTCCTGATTTTAATATCATTTCCTCTATTATTTTTTCTTTGGCACTTTGATCTCTAAAAACTATAGTTTTAGGAGCATATATATCTGAAATTACCACATCTCCTACTTTGTAATTATTATTACGTGACAGTAGTGATATCTTTGAACTAAAAGCAATAACAAACATTACAAGAACAAGATATAAAACCTTTTCTCTTAAACTGTATGAGCTCGAATATATCTCTGCATCATTTCTATCACTTTTTTTTATTTCAAACATAAATTTCAAGCCAAATAAATTAAATTTCTTCATTGTAACCACCTTTGATGTCAGCTTCTATATCTTTTAAGACAGCCGATTTTCCCACAATTCTAATATTTCTAGTTGGAATAGATTCCATAAAATATTTTCCATACCTCTTATTAATAACTCTATTATCCAATATAGTAACAGTTCCATGATCGGTTTTACTTCTTATCAAACGTCCTATTCCCTGCTTGAATTTTATTACAGCCTCTGGTATCTGATATTCTATAAAAGAGTTTTTCCCTTGAGCTGTTATATTTTCTATTATAGCTTCAGTTACAGGGTCGCTTGGAACTTTAAAAGGAAGCTTTACTATTATTACTGAACTTAATTGTTTTCCCTTTATATCTACACCCTCCCAAAAAGAGTCTGTCCCAAAAAGAACAGGATTTCTACCATTTATATACATATTTACCAAGTGAGTTCTTGGTGCCATTCCATGAATATATAGTTCTATTCCATTAGCTTCTAAATCATCTCTCAGCAAATAATAAACATAATTTAATGCTGAATATGAGGTAAACAAGACAAAAGTCTTTCCTTTTGATTTGATTAATAAAGCTTTCAGAAATTCTGAAATTTCATCTACAAAATTTCTATCAGAAGGATTAGGAATATCATCTGGGATATATACTTTCATCTGTTTATCATAGTCAAATGGAGAATGTATAACTTTATCCAGTGTATCTTCCTCCAGTCCTATAGATTCTTTAAAATATGAAAAATCACTCCCTATAGCAATAGTTGCAGATGTAAATATTATCTGCTTTAAATTAATATATAGATTTTTCTGAAGTTCATTATCTATTTTAAGAGGTGTGGCAACAAGTTTTGAATTACTTTTTCTGCTGTTTACTTCTATCCAATAGATAAATTCTTCATCATCAAAATCATTTATAAATCTAAAATTATTGAAAAAGTTTTCCAGCCTGTCTGTATATTTTATAAAATCATTTATAGTTCCCTGTTCATCTTCTTCATCTCTTATTTCTTTTATTAAACTTCTTACTTTTCTCATATATGAATTATACTCAGAAGTAAATTTTTCTCTGAAATCAATAAGACTGCTAAGAAAAGGAGAATGTTCCATTTCTTCTTTTTTAGCTCTAAATGTAAATGTTCCCATTTGCCCTTTTGAAAATACTTCTATTATATGGTTAAAATATTCTCTTCCTTCTAAAAATAAAGACTTATGTTTTATTTTTATCTCTTTGATTTCTTTTTCTAAAATATTTCTACTGTCTAAAGATGTATTTTTTATATAATTCAATAATATATCCAGACTTCCTGTATTTTTTTTCTTTCCTTCTGTTGCAAATATTTGATTCATTATCTTTGTAAAACTATACTTTGAAGCTTCATAAGAAAAATAATCCCTTGCAACTTTTTCTATATTATGTGCCTCATCAAATACTACTAATCCATATTCTGGAAGTATTGAATACTCTGTATTAAATCCTATTTCCTTTCTGATAGCTAAATCAGAGAAATACATATGATGATTTGTTATAAGTATATCTGCATTTTTCTTTTCTTCACGAGATTTTAAGAAAAAACATTCCCCTTTATATGGACACTTTGCTCCTGCACAAATATCTGTTTCACTTTGAAATAATTCCCATACACTGTTGTCTACTTCAAAAGGAAGTTCAGATTTATCTCCTTTTTCAGTCTTTTTTCCCCAGATTATTATCTCCTTAAACTGCGTTTTTTGTGAGTTTGAAAATTCTTCAAAGTTTATATTTTCTCCCAAAGCAAGATTAAAATATTTTCTATTGCAAAGATAATTTCCCCTTCCTTTTACAAGAATATATCTGAAATCTCCCTGTACTACTTTTTTAGCTATTGGAATATCTTTATTTAAAAGTTGCTCTTGAAGATTTATTGTATTAGTTGAAATTACTACTCTTTTTTTATTTTTAATAGCCCATTCTACACTTGGAATAAGATAAGCCAAAGTCTTTCCAGTTCCAGTTCCAGCTTCAACTATTACTTTTTTTTCATCATTTAACCCATTTTCTATATGTTTTGCCATATGTAACTGCTCATCTCTATATTCAAATCCTTTGAAAGTTTGAGATAATAACCCTGTTTTTTCAAAATATGGTGTTATATCTATCTTAACATTATTATCTGAAAAAAGCTCTACAATTACATAGATATCTGTCAAACCGTTATTTACAATATATGAAGCTCCTGCCATTCTATTAGAATACATAGAAGCTATTTCCACATCTGCATCAGATGGGTATAAAAAACCAGAGGGGTGATTATGAATCAAGACCTCTCCTTTTTTCATTGCTTTTATTATTGCTGGTACAGAATACTTATTTCCTCTTGCAAGTACTTCTACTTCTGTGACTATTCCATTTTCATCTGGAATTCCCCTAAAAAATACCTCATTCCCTCCAGCTTCCTCTATTTCAATTTTCATTATTTCTCTTGCATTTAGAGATATTTTTTCATTTATATCCATCAATTTTCCTTTCATCACTAAACTATATATAGACAATTTCCCCTTATATATAATACCTCTTTTTCTTAAAAATATAAACCTTTTTTTTTCATTCTGAAATAACACACTCCCTAAGAAATTATTTTTAAATTTTCTAAAGAAAATATCTAAATGTTTATTATAATAATTTTTGAATATAAAAAAACTTATTCCATTAAAAATATTTTTTACAGTAAAAAAATTTCCTAACTATTTTATTATTATATTTTTAAGAAATTTCTGGCAAAAATAATGCCTTTACTATATTGAATATTTATAAATTTATAATTGACAGAACATAATTTATGAAGTATATAAATATTAACAGGAGGTGGGATTATGGCTGTAATGAAAGAATTTGAAGTTAGATTCACTGATTGGCAGGAAAAAGATTACTACACTATAAAAATAGGGCAAAAATCTATATATAAATGGCAGTTAACTTCTAATATTTGGGGAGAAGAACTCATTGATGTAGATTATCACTCTCCTGACTACTCAGCAAAAAAAATAAAAGATAAATTAACAGAAACATTCTTTAATTTTGATTTGAAAGGTTATAATATTCATTGGGCTGACACAGCTGGATTTGTTCTTTTTCATCTGATTGCACTCTCTGAAGAAAGACTTACATTGGAAGTTGTAAAAAATAAATTTGAAAAATGGAGTAAAGTTATTGTTGCATATAATAAAATAATCAAACAAGAAGCAATATATTAAAATAAAAAGCTCTCTCACTGGGAGCTTTCTTTTTTATTTTTCAAATAAAAAGCAGACCTATTGATTTTCAGTCTGCTCCTTCTTCTTATAAAACTCCTATTGATTCAAGTTTTATTTCAATATACTTTTTCAGATCTTCAAAATATTCATCTCTTGTGTCTTCTTCTAAAATTATTTTTTTTATCTCTTCAAGCTCTGTTGCCTTTTCTTTTCCTGATTTATTAAAGTCTAAATAAATTTCATCAATTTTCTTTTTTAAATCTTTAAAATATTTTTCTCTAGTCATTTTTATCACTCCTTTTTAAAGACTTATATTAAAAATTATATAATTTATCCTCCAAAAAGTCAAAGTAATATAATTTCTTGTTATGTCTTCTTTTTTATGATATTCTTTAGGCATGCAGGCTTTTAACATAAATTTTTCCAAAGGAGGAATTATCATGAAAAGATACACTCAAGTTTATACAGGTAATGGAAAAGGAAAAACTACTGCAGCTCTAGGACTAGCTGTAAGAGCACTTGGAAATGGATATCATGTTTATATTGGACAATTTATGAAAGGGCAGGAATATGGAGAACTTCGAACATTTGCCAAATTGGATAATATCATTATAGAGAGATTTGGAACAGAAAATTGTATAATCTCCAAAGAGCATGTACAACATATAGATATAGAAAAAGCTAAAGCTGGATTAAAAAGAGCTAAAGAAGCTCTTGTTTGTGGAGATTTTGAACTTGTCATATTAGATGAAATCTGTGTAGCTCATTTTTTTGACCTAGTTACTGAAGATGAAATATTAGCTCTTATGGAATTGAAACCTGAAAATGTTGAACTTGTCCTTACTGGAAGATATGCTCCCCAAGCAATTATTGACCGAGCTGATTTAGTTACTGAAATGAAAGAAATAAAGCACTATTATAATATAGGTGTCATGGCTAGAGATGGAATAGAAAGATAAAATAAAAGGATTACTTCTTCTTGAAAAATAGGAAGTAATCCTTTTTATCTTATCTCTATATCTTCTATTTCTAATTTCTATCTTTAGTTCAACTGCATCTCTAAGTTAATATCAAAAAGAGATGCAGTTAAAAATATATGAATACTCCCCCGATTATTCTTTTATTCTGCTTTATTCCTAATTTCATCTAATTCATTTAAATTTTCTACTTCAATAATTTCAATATTCTGATTTTGAAGCTTTTTTCTGAATACTGCTATTCCTAAATAAGCCATAATAATGGAAACAATTGGATTTATTAAATTTAAAAATGCATAAGGAAAATAAGAAAAAGTTGAAACTCCCAAAGTGGCAGATTGATACGCTCCACAACCATTCCATGGAAACATAGGTGACCAAAGCGAACCTCCATCTTCCAATGTTCTAGAAAGATAATATCTTTCCAGACCCATATCATCATAAACTTTATAATACATTCTTCCAGGAATGATATTTGCAAGATATTGATCTGTAAGAACAAAATCACAAAGAATTCCAGTAACAATAGTTGTAGCCACAAGGCTTCCAACTGAATGAATATATTTTATTACTTTTTCTAGAATTACTTCAGTAAATTTTGCTTTCTCCAAAATACCTCCAAAGCATAAAGCAAAGATAATAAGAGAAATTGTCCATAACATTCCATTGACTCCCCCTCGAGTAAGCAGTTTATTCACAATCTCCACATTAGTTTCTCCTACATATCCATTTTGCAAAACATCTAAAACATCTACAAGAGTTGCCTTTTGAAAAATCATAGCAAGTATACCACCAACTGTTGTTGCAAGCAATAGTGAAGGAATAGCAGGAATTTTTTTTACAGCAGTTATCAATACTACTATTGGAGGTATCAATAACCATGGACTGATAACAAAAGTTGTAGAAAGAGCATCTTTTATCAATCTTATATTTTCCAAATTTATTGACGAAGTATTATATCTCAGTCCAATAATCAGATACAGTAAAAGTGCTATTAAAAAACTTGGAACAGTTGTATACATCATTGATCTCACATGTAAGTACAAATCAGTTTCTGCAGTAGCAGCAGCAACATTAGTACTGTCTGACAAAGGAGAAATCTTGTCCCCAAAATACGCTCCAGATATAACCATTCCAGCTGTGAGTGCAGGATTGATTCCAAGACCTGTTCCAATTCCCATAAGAGCTACTCCTATTGTCCCTCCAGAAGTCCAAGCACTTCCTGTTGCAACAGACACAATTGCACATAAAATACAACCAGTGGGCAGAAAAAATTTTGGTGAAATCAATTCTAACCCATAAAAAATCATTGCTGGAACAGAACCTGCTAAAACCCATGAGCCAATCAACATTCCCACAATCATAACAATAATTAAAGCTTCTACTGCTCTATAGACACTTTCAATCATTCCACTTCTTATTTCACCCCAACTACAACCTACTTTTGCTGCCATAAATCCTGCAAGAATAGTTGAAATTACAATAGGAATATGTGGATCTACCTTTAGTACAAGCATAGAGTAAACAATAATTACTGCCATTCCTATAATAGGAACTAATGCTTCCCAGATTTTAGGCTTTCTTGCTATAGTCATATTTTTCCTCCTTTACTTTATATTATGTATAGTATTCAAGATAATATAAAGCAATTATCATGCCAAATAAAAAGGGCATGTTTTTGATTTAAATATTAGAAAAAATATACTAAATTTTATCAAAAGCAGGAAATATATTTCTCAAGTTGGGAAATATATTTCCTGCTTCTTAGTCTTTTTTAATATGTAATAACTTCTCATAATATTAACTTTTTCTTTTAAAAGTAAATTTATTTTTTTAAATCATATTTTATTTCTATATAAATAAAACTGAATTATTTTTTAAATGCTTGTATCCATTCTCTAAGATTATATTCCAATATTTTATTATTTAACTGACGTTTGCTGATATCTAAAATAGCTGCTACTTTAGATAAATTACCTTTACATTCTTTAATTTTAGAACGTATAAATTCCATTTCAAATTGGTTTCTAGCATCTCGCAAATTTTCATAAGATTGTGAAATTACCTCTTCTTCTGTACTCTGCAAATATCTTTTTGCATTTTTAAAATGAATAACAGACCCCTCAGCCAATACTATCAAACGCTCAATTATATTTTTTAGTTCTCTAATATTTCCTGGATAGTGATATTTTTTTAAAAAACTCATAGTTTCTTCATCAATATATTCTATTTTTTTCTTTAATTCCATTTCAAATTTTCTAACAAAAAATTGGATAAAACTTTCAATATCCTCTGGACGCTCTCGAAGAGGAGGAACTTGAATAATAATTCCATTTATTCTATATAAAAAATCTTCTCGAAGAATTCCACTCTTAACAGCTTCATAAACATTTTTATTAGTTGCTGAAATCAATCTGATATTTACATCTAATTTTTTATTTCCACCAACACGTTCTATCTTTTTATCTTCTAATACTCTTAAAAGTTTTACCTGTGTATTTACAGAAACATCAGCAATTTCATCAAGAAATAAGGTTCCATGGCTAGCTTCTTCAAATTTCCCTATTTTTTGCTTAATGGCTCCTGTAAAAGAACCCTTTTCATGTCCAAATAGTTCTGATTCTAAAACTCCTTCTGAATATTCCTGACAATTAACAGGAATAAAAGGAAAAGAATTTCTTTCACTTTTTTCATGAATATATCTTGCTATTACCTCTTTTCCAACTCCAGATTCTCCAAGAATTAAAACAGATATTTTACTTTTAGCAACTTTTTTACATATATCCAGTATATTTTGCATAGCAGGATTATTAGATTCCAACATGGACATTTCTTTATTCTGGTTTTTTAATAAATTATTTTCTAATTTCAACTGTTTTAATTGTAAAAATCTTTCAATATCCAAAAGTAAAGTTCCTGGATCATTACTTTTGATAAAATAATTATATGCACCATTTTGTATTGCTTGAACTGCTGTTTCAACTGTTCCATATGCAGTAACAATTATAACTCCTATCTCTGTATCATACTCTTTTATCCAATAAAGTAGTTCTATTCCTGTTTCATTTTTCATAATCAAGTCTGTTACTACCATATCAATTTTATTATTTCTAACAATTTCTTTTGCTTCTGTGATACAGGCAGCCATGTAAACACAATAACCTTTTTCCTTTAATATAAGAGAAAACATTTCCCTATAATCTACCTCATCATCTACAATTAAAATTTTATAATCTGCAAGCATCTAATTCTCCTTTTTAAAAATGAATAGAAATAAAAAACTTTGTCCCTATACCTAATTGACTTTCTACAGAAATGTCCCCATTGTATTTTTTAACCTCATTATATACAAGATATAAACCAAGTCCTGTACCATGTCCTTCCTCTTTTGTAGTATAAAAAGGATCAAAAATATAAGGAAGTCCTTCTTCTACTATTCCCACTCCATTATCTTCAATTAAGAACTGTAAAGAATCTTCTGTGGAAAAAATAGAAATTTGTATTAAATTGTCCTCACTAGCAGCTGGAAAAGCATCAACTGCATTTTCAATAAGGTTAATCAAAATAATATTAATAGCTTCTGTATTTAATGTTACTATAGGATTTCCCTCTAGTTTGACATGATAATTAATTTTTTTAGCCTTCAATTTTGTTTCCATAAAAGTAATTATATTCTTCACCATTGTTTCAATATTTTCTTGAGTACATTTATCTGATGCTGTTCTTGAAAATCTGAGTAAATGTTCAATTAGATTATTAATTCTCTGAATAGAATTTTCCATCATACTGATAACTTTTTCCTGCGAATTATCAGATGCTTTCATTTTAATAAGATAAAGTCCATTTCTTATCGTTCCTAAAGGATTTCTAATTTCATGTGCTAAACCAGCTGAAATTTGACCTATAGTTATCATTTTATTTTCTTGGTGAAGTTTTCTCTCAACAATAAGCTTTTCTGTTATATCTTCTATACTTAAAATTCTAAGTTTTTCCTCTCTTGAAATATAGGGAGAAAGTTTAACTTCATAACATCTGCTTTTTATTGTATTTCTAAATTTAAGACTAATATTTTCTTTTAATTGAGGAGATCTTGATGTTTCTATTAATTCAGATAAAAAAGAAAATTCAAAGATATCTCTTTCAACTACATCTTTTCTACTTTGTGAAAGCAAAGTCAAAGAAGCTTGATTACATTCTATTACTACACATGATTCATTAATAATAAACAAAGCTATATTCAAATTATTCAATATCATACTAATATTTTTCTTATTCTCTTCAATTTCTCTCGTTTTTTCTAGCACACTTCTTTTTAAAAAATAGTTCCATATATATAAAGCGATTAAACAGATAAGTAAAATAATTGCTATATTTATAAAAGACTCCAGCTCCCTTTTTTCTCCTCTTATTGACTCAGAAATTCCAAACCATTTCTGCTGAACTTTTGGTACAATATTATTTTTCTTCATCTGTAAAATACCTTTATTAAGTACAGACAACAACAGCTCAGAACCTTTATTCACAGCTAATACCACATCCTTCTCATATAGAAGAATCACATTGTATTTCTGAGTTTCATAGACATTATATTCTTTCCAATAGGTAGAAATAACAACTTCATCCCCAATTGCAGCATCAACAACTCCTTGCTGTAAAAGTTCTAGAACCATTTTTGTATCATTCACTGGAACAAAGTCAACATTTGGTTTTCTTTCTTTCTCTAAAAAATCATTGATGTATTCTGCTGCCAAATCTCCTTTTGGAATTGCTACTTTCTTTCCTGATAATTCTATTGGATTTAATATGTTATTTTTATCTTTTGGCGAAATAACAACTGTTTTCAAACGATATATTGGAATGGAAAACTCAAATTCTTTTGCTCTGTTTTCACTGGGAAACATATCACACACATCAATCTTATGTTCTCTTAAAGCTTCTACGAGATTATAAAAAGTATACATATTTATAGTGATAGGCGTTTCTGTTTCAATTGACAGAAAGTTTACATAGTCAACAATTAAACCAGCGTATTCTCCTGTATTTTCTTCATAGTAGGAAATAGGAGGAGCAGTAATATCACTTCCCAATCTAATTGGACTGTGAAATTTCAAATAATTTCTTTCTTTTTCAGTAATAGGTGATGAATACTTCAAATATGTTGGGAGTGTTGTCCCATATTTCATAAATACAATTTGATTCCATAAAATAATACACACAATTATCATAATTACAAGAATGAAATGTCTTTGAATATTCTTCATAAAACTCCTCCCAAAATACTCTATATTTTAAAAACTAATTAAAATCTCAATCACCTCTATTGATAGATTTTCTATTTTTGTAATTCAAAGTTCAATAATTAAAAAATATAAGAAAAGAGCTAAGATAGAATTTTTTTATCCTTCTCAGCTCAATTTAATTTTCTTTTCTTCCAATATATTACTTTAATATTATAATTTTTTAATACTTCTACATTCAGTATAACATAAAATCCTAGGAGTGTATATATTTCAATTTATATTTTAGTAATAGAAATAGTTTCTTGTCTATAAAATTTACAAATAAAATATATTTGAAATCCTGTAAATTTATTTTAGCTCTATTCTTATTCTATAAAAATTTTTAAAAATTTCATTATTAATGTTTTTACAATTCTTCCTTGTATTTTTGTAAAAAAAGGAGGCTGTATTTTTTTATGACTAAATTAACTAAAGAACAAAAATTGAAATTTACAAACGAAGATTAAAGGGAGAAGCCTATAAAATAGATTTCTATTTTTTATATAAAATATAAAGAGGCTGAACAAATTAATTTCTAAATCACTAATTTGCAACAGCCCCAAAATAACTATTTATTTTAAAATACTATTTCCATTAGTCGCTATTACTTCTTTGTACCATTCAAACGACTTCTTTTTATATCTTTTATAGCTTCCATTTCCATCATCATCTAAATCTACATAAATAAATCCATAACGTTTACTCATTTGACAAGTTGACATACTTACCAAATCTATACATCCCCATGGAGTATATCCTATTATCTCTACCCCTTCTTCTATTGCTTCAGCTATAGCCAAAATGTGCTCCTTAAAATATTGAATACGATAATCATCCTGAATACTTCCATCATTTTCTATAATATCATTGTACCCCAAACCATTTTCAACTATAAACAAAGGTTTTTCATATCTGTCATACAAATCAATCAATGAAGTTGTTAAACCTGTAGGATCAATTTGCCAATCCCACTCTGTTATCTCCAAATATGGATTTTTAACACTGCTGCTTATATTTCCACTGACTCTCTCTTTTCCCTCTTCGTTTATACTTGAAATTTTACTCATATAATAACTGAATGATACATAATCAACGGTATACTTCTTCAAGATAGCCTCATCTTCTTTTTCAAAATGAATTGTAATATTCTTTCTTTCCCACTCATTTTTTATATGCTGTGGATAACTTCCTCTTACCTGAACATCTGAATAAAAATTATTTTTTCTATTATCTTTTAGTGCTAATAACACATTTTGAGGATGGCAATTTTCTGGATAAGATAATGTTTTGGTAATCATACATCCCATTTTAGCCTCTGGTATTATTTCATGTAAATATTTTGTTGCTAATGCACTTGCTACAAATTGGTGGTGCAGTGACTGATATACAACTTCTTCAAATTTATCTTCTGGAAATCTGTCAGGAACCATTCCCAATGTTGTAAAAGGATGTCTGAATACACTATCAATTTCATTGAATGTGAGCCAATATTTTACTAATCCTTTATATCTCACATAAACTGTTTTACAAAATTTTAAAAACAGTTCTATTACTTCACGCTGATACCACCCTTGAAAATTATTGCAAATATATAACGGAAGTTCATAATGGTGCAATGTTACAAGTGGTTCGATATTTCTTTTCCTCATTTCTTTGAAAAGATCTTCATAAAATTTTAATCCTGCTTCATTTGGTTCTTCTTCTATCCCTGTTGGATATATTCTTGTCCATTGAATAGAAACTCTAAGTGTCTTAAAACCCATTTCCTGAAATAAGTCCAAATCTTCTTTATAGTGATGATAAAAATCTATTCCATGTCTTTTTGGATATTCAATAGTATCATTTGTGGACATTGCACGTTTAATATCTTCACTTTTAATTTCATGAAGTGATTTATAATCTTTTTTATTAACATTCTTTTTTAATCTTGTACAATCTGCAATAGATATTCCTTTTCCATCTATATTCCAGGCTCCTTCACATTGATTTGCCGCAGTGGCTCCTCCCCACAAAAAATCTGCTGGAAAAATATTCTTTTTCACAAAATTACCTCCTGATCTGAATTAAATATAAATTTTAAAGATTCAATGAATCTTTTTTTATACTCAAAAATTTAAAATTAAACTTATTGATTTTCAACAACATGTCTGATTATTAAAATATCATTATTCTGTTTTACTTCACCTAAATTTAATACTTCTATATCAGAATATTCTTCACTATTAGAAATTATCATCATTGTAGTTGTATCATATCCTGCTTTTTTTATCTTCTCTATATCAAACTCTATTAGAACATCTCCTGCTTTTACTTTCTGTCCTTCCTTTATTTTTTTTGTAAATCCTTCTCCATTCATTTCAACAGTATTGATTCCAATATGCATCAATATTTCTGCTTCTTTATCAGTTACCATTCCTACTGCATGTCCTGTAGTAAATACAGTTGAAATTTCTCCATCTGCTGGTGCATAAAGTATTCCTTTTTTAGGTATGATTCCAACTCCTTTTCCAATAGATTCTGATGCGAAAGCCTCATCTTTTACTTTATTAAGTTCTATTGCTTCCCCTTCAATACAAGATTTAATAATTATATCTTCATTTTTAGTTTTATCACTATTTTTTTCATCAATTTTTATATCATCTTTTTCATCTATTCCTAAAAAGAAAGTAATTACTGCTGTTATCGTAAATGCAAGTGTAATTCCTATAATATAGTATATAAATGTTTCTCCTAAAAATGCTGGTAAAGTAGTCAGTGCTGGAAATACATAGACTATAGCTTTAGTATGCATCATTCCCATAAATCCACCTGCTATCGCTCCTCCTATTACTTGAGCTATAAAAGGTTTCTTATATTTTAAAGAGATTCCATATACAATTGGCTCTGTAATTCCTCCAAGTAAAGCTGGAATTGTAGCTGAAAGTGCATATGCTTTATTTTCTTTATTTTTTGCCTTTAAAAATACTCCAAATGCAGCTCCTGCACTTGCAAATGTTGCTGCTGCTATCATGGGTCTTATCACATCATAACCATATGCTGAAATATTATTAATCATAATAGGTACAACACCCCATTGAACTCCCAGCATTACAAGGAAAGTCCAGCCAGCTCCAATGATCGCTCCTGTTAATAACCCATTTTTTACACTTAAAAAGTTAACTAAGTTCCCTGCTTGATCTGCAAGATACACTCCAATTGGTCCAATTACAATAACAGTAAGAGGTACCATTATAAGGAGAGAAACAAATGAAAGAGCAAATAATTCTATATTTTTAGGAATGAATTTTTTTAAAATTCTTTCTAATTTAGAGTAAATTAAAATAGAGATAATAGCAGGAACCAGACTTCCAGAATATCCTATCAAAACTACAGGAATTCCTAAAAACGATGTTACATCACCTGGTTTTGACATAAGTTTTGTAAAATTAGGTTCCATTAATGTTGCCACTATTGCCAATGCTATATATGGATTGCATTTAAAAGCTTTTGCAGAAGAATAAGCTAAAAACAATGGTAAAAAATAAAATACACTGTTTCCAGCTGCTGCTAAAATCTTGTATGTCCCCCCACTTGTATCCAATATTCCCAATGTTGTTGTCAGAATAACAAGAAGAGCTTTTATCATCCCAGCTCCTGCTAAAGCAATGACAATTGGGTTTAAAATTGCAGACATCATATTCAAAGTACGTGTAAATAAAGTTCCACTTTTTTTCTCTTCCTTAATTTCTGCTTCTCCTATTGAATATAGTCTTTGAATTGCATTAAAAACATCTTCTACTGCACTTCCTACCACTACTTGAAATTGTCCATTTCCTTTTACAATTGAAATTACTCCCTTTAATTTAGATAAATTATTTTCATCAGCTTTTGCTTCATCTTTAAGTTTAAATCTTAATCTAGTTACACAATGTGTCAAATTTACTATATTTTCCTCTCCACCAACAAGAAATATAATTTCTTTTGCTAATTGGTCATAATTTTGTTTTGCCATGTTATAACCTCCATAATATTTTACTTTCTGAATTGATAGCCTTATCATATCATATTTTTTTATCAGCATTTAAAAGTTCGTTTTTTGGAAACTATATACTATTAATAATTTAAAAATAAAAAAGGAGTTGCTCAAATAAATGATTAAAAATCATCACTTTGCAATAACTCCTATTTCTATAAAACTATTTATTTTTTGTTAATTGTCGATATTTATTTACAATATGATCATTTATCAAAGGATAAATTATAGAATGACTTTGAATTTCTGAATTATGATGAAAAGCTATACAATTATCAATGCCAGAATAATTTTTCATCTTCTCATTTCCAGTTATCAAAACAATCTTTGCTTTTATTCTTGAATAATCTTTTTCTTCTTGAAATTCAGATAGTTGATATTTTTTCAGATAAAATCCAGAGTTAGAATATATAATTATCAATGTTTCTTCATCTGCTCTTCTGATAAATGTATCTTGTTTCACATCATCTAAATTTGTAATTAAAAATTTACCATTATAAGCTAATTTCATTTGCAGATCAATGGCCCCAATTTCTGAAAATAACAAACCAAAACTTGCTACTTTTTTATAGTGAGTGAGGTCCTGTGCCAATTTTTCTATATTTTTTAAATTTTCTTCTCTATTTAATGAATCTATATCCTGTTGAATACATTTTAAATATGAGCTATAGCCATATTTTTCTATATATTCAGCTATATTTTGATTATAATTTAAATTATAACCATATCTATTTTCCTTGAAATAAGCTGAAGCTCTAAAATCTGCATAGTCTTCAAAATTTAAAACTCTGATGAATTTAGAAATTGTAGATTTTGAAACACTGCATAATTTTGCCACTTCTCCAATGGAGAGTTTATACAATGAATAAAAATTCATCAATAATGTCATTGCAATGTGATAATTTGTAGAATCTAAATCATTATCATTTAACATAGCCAAAAGCCTATTTAAGAAATTCCCCATATTATTCCCCCAATACATTTACTATATTGTTACAACAAAAATTTAATGATTTAATAAAGTATAAATTATATTTTATATTATGTCAAGGCATGTACTACAGCTTGGAGAAAGAATAAATATACTAAATATTTTTTTCAATAAAAAAAGGATTAATTCCTATAGTCAACAGGAGTTAATCCCTTTTTATTTCACCTCCATAATAGTTTTAAATGCTCTAAACTTTAATATTTTCTATGTTGCAATTTCTGTTAACATATTAAAACTTATACCCCAGTCCTGTTCCTACTATCCATTCACCTTTTGTTCTATTTTTTCCATTTCCATTATGTGAATCTCTCTCTACTGAATAGCTTCCTTTCACATCAAATAGGATTCCACTTTCAAGTTCAAGTGCATACTTAGCATTTAATCCTATGCTGTTTTCATTTTTGTGAGCTACTAGAATATCAAAATCACTTGCATCTTTTCCTTTAAATCTTGCTGTGATATTTTCTTCATCTGCACCATTAAGAAGTCTTGTGTAGCTTACCCCTGCTGAAAGTGTACTCTTTCCTTTCTCGTGTGGTATTACTTTCTTAAGGTCTACTCCCACTTTAGCTGCTGTATAGTCAAATGATTTTGAATCTGTTTCTATTGCTAATACTTTGCTTCCTTCGTCTGCGTTATCCTGCTTGATATATGTATATGACAGTGTTCCATATGGTTCTAAGAATAAATTATTCCCTATGTTATAAGAATATCTTCCATTTAGATAAATATCATATGTCATATCATTATAGTTATCTGAATAACTTCTTGTTTCTGTTATTCCTTTTCCTGCTGCAAATCTATCTGCATCATAATCTCCATACTGTAGACCTAATCCTCCTGTTACTTTTAGATTTCCAATATACTTCTTAGCATACACTCCCATATATAGCGCATCTCCATCTACCTTTGAGCCATTAGACAACTCAGATTTAAGCTTGTTTCCTCCAATTACTACTCCATAAGCTAATGTATCTGATACT
>ERZ791743.197-NODE-197-length-66197-cov-4.722839_pt1 | contig 66197 bp, 65 predicted proteins | sample MGYA00509952_ERZ791743 | MGnify/ENA primary metagenome ERZ791743 (study PRJEB30046, sample SAMN00792040) | human gut metagenome | study: EMG produced TPA metagenomics assembly of the A metagenome-wide association study of gut microbiota in type 2...
AATCTATAAAAGCACCACAGAATCTGCGACACTACGTCCGTTAAACTCCGGTTTAACCGCGCAGGACAGCAATATTGCGTTTTAATGAAGCAAGCGCCGTATCGACATCTGCGCGTGTCGTATCGCCGCAGAGCGTGAGTCTTATCGTGCCCGGTGCATATTCTTCCGGCACTCCCAATGCCTTGATCACATAAGAAATCCGTTCTTCACCTGTATTACATGCGGAACCGCCTGATGCACAGATTCCATCTTCGTCCAGCAAAATCAACAGCGATGCCCCCTCAAGTCCTTTAAAACTAAAATTCACATTGCCCGGTAACCGGATACTGCGATGTCCATTCAATTTTACATCCGGAATTTCATGCATCACACGTTCGATCAGATAATTGCGAAGCATAATTTCTTTTTGCACTCTTTTTCTCATGTTTCCGCAAGCAATCTCTGCTGCTTTCGCCATTCCTACAATTCCGGCTACATTCTCCGTACCGGCACGTTTTCCTCTCTCCTGACTTCCGCCATGGATAAAAGATGGGATATCAATGCCATCACGGATATACAAAAAGCCAACGCCCTTTGGCCCATGAAATTTATGTGCACTTGCGCTCAGCAGATCGACTGGATAATAATTTACCGAAAGTGGTATCTGCGCATACGCCTGCACAGCATCTGTATGGAATAAAATCTGTTTTTCGCGCGCAATTTTTCCAATCTGATAAATTGGCTCGATCGTTCCGACTTCGTTATTGGCAAACATCACGGAAATCAACGTTGTATCCGGTCTTATAGCATCCATTACCTGTTCCGGCGAAATCAATCCATCCCCGTCTACTTCCAGATAAGTAACATCATATCCCAGTTTTTCCAGATACTCGCAGGAATTCAAAATGGCGTGATGCTCAATGTTGGTTGTTATAATATGCCGCCCTTTTTTCTTACAAGCGGCTGCAATATTTTTTACTGCCCAGTTATCAGACTCCGAACCGCCTGATGTAAAATAAATCTCTGAGGTTTTTGCATGCAGGGTTGCCGCAATGACTTCCCTCGATTTTTCCAATTCTCTTCCCGCATCTTCACCGATACTGTAGGCCGTGGATGCATTTCCATAATTTTCCTGTAAATAAGGTTCCATCGCCTGTTTTACAGCATCAGACATCTGAGTTGTCGCCGCATTATCCAGATAAATCTGTTTACTCATTTTCTCCTCACTTCTCTCATATACTAAATTGATGAATCCGGCACTTCCAAATGCACTCATTTGGTGTCCAGAAATTCGAATCCCGGGAGGTCAAATGTCAAAAAATCTATCTGTAAAAAGAACTTTATTTACCGGAACCCTGCTGCTCACAACTGCCGGCATACTCTCCCGTTTCATTGGTTTCTTCTATAAGATATTCCTCTCACGCACAATTGGTGCAGAAGGTCTCGGAATTTACCAGCTGATTTTTCCTGTTATGGCTCTTTGTTTTTCCCTGACCTCTGCCGGAATCCAGACATCTGTCTCAAGATTTGTATCCAGTGAGATTGGAAAGCAAAATCCTGCAGGAGCCAGATTTTATCTGCTGATCGGACTGATTCTATCTGTATGCCTGTCTGTTTTTACCGGCCTTTTTATGTGGAATCATTCTGAATTTATCGCAGGCTCGTTTCTGCAGGAAACGCGCTGCGCCCCGCTGATCAAAATACTGTCATTCTGTTATGTTCCGTGCAGTATCCACTCCTGCATTAACGGTTATTATTACGGATTAAAAAAAGCGCTTGTGCCGTCTCTCTCCCAGCTTGCAGAGCAGTCAGCGCGTGTCGGGAGTGTCTATCTGATTTATCTCGTTGCACAGAGTAACGACCGATCCATTGCCATCTCTGACGCCGTGTGGGGGCTTGTACTTGGTGAATTTGCAGGAATGCTTGTCTCCTTAAGCTTTATCGGTTTTGGAGCCTGTAAAGGCAATATAAGAAAAACGACATGGTCTTTGCTTACCATGTCGTTTCCTCTGACGCTCAATCGCCTGACGCTTAATTTATTTACAACTATCGAAAATCTGCTTATACCATACCAGCTAAAATTGTTTGGATACAGTTCCTCTGATGCGCTCAGTATCTATGGCATCCTGACCGGAATGGCATTTGCCATCATCATGTTTCCAACTGTCCTGACCAATTCCATCTCCGTCCTTCTGCTTCCGGTCGTCTCCGAAGCCCAGGCGAAACACAATGACAGACTCATCCGGGAAGCTATTATAAAAACAACTGAGTCCTGTCTCTTGCTCGGTCTGCTCTGCACGATCGGACTTTTGGTTCTCGGTGATTTTATCGGCAACTTTATTTTCAAAAATGCACTCAGCGCCACTTTTATCGTTACAATGAGCTGGATCTGCCCGTTTCTTTATCTCGGAAGCACGTTAAACAGCATTTTTCACGGACTTGGAAAACCCGGTATCACACTGTTTTTAAACCTGTTTTCCTGCCTGATCCGTATTCTTTTTATTATATTTCTGATTCCAGTTATCGGTATCAAAGGTTACCTGACCGGCCTTTTAATCAGTCAGATCGCGCTTTGCGTCCTTGCTTTGCTCTGGCTCTACCGCCTGATGAAAAAGGGCAGTTCCGGATAATCTCCAAACTGCCCCTTTTCTCTGTTCCTATAAAAATTTACAAGTTCTACAAAACGGTCTTACCATGCTTTACAATTTGTCTGATGTTAAAATCTTCATCCACGATCACACAGTCGGCATATTTGCCATTGTCGATACTTCCATATTTCTCCCACAGTCCAACTGCTTTTGCCGGATTTTCTGTTGCACATGCCACAACATCCTCGAATGGAAGTCCTGCCTCTTTTACTGTGAATTTCATACAATTAAATAAGTTGGTTGCAGATCCTGCGATCGCACCGTCCACTGTGAGAGTCGCCTTATTGCCATGTACCTGAACTTCCTGTCCGCCCAGAGAATAGATTCCATCCGGCATACCGGTTGCCATCATGCTGTCGCTGATCAGAATGATCCTGTCTTTTCCAAACATCTTAAAACTTGTGCGGATAGTGGATGGATGCAAATGTACACCATCGCAGATCATCTCAACCATAACATTTTCATTGTCACAGGCTGCCCCGATCACACCCGGTGCTCTGTGGGTAAATGGAGGCATTGCATTGTAAAGATGTGTCACCTGTCTCGCACCATGTTCAAATGCTTCCTTTGCAGTATCATAATCGGCGGTTGTGTGTGCCACTGACACGCGCACTTCCCCTTTTACGCTGTCAATAAATTCCATTGCTCCAGGTTCTTCCGGTGCCACAACGCAGACACGGTATAATCCGTCCGCCTCCTTCTGCAGCCTGCGGAACATCTCCGCGTCAGGTTTATGCACATATAATGGATTCTGAGCACCTTTTTTCTCCATGGAAATAAAAGGTCCTTCCATATAAATTCCGACTAACTCAGCCTCTTTTGTAAGCAGCGTCTCATCCGCTTTCTGCTCCTCATGAAATGTTTTTGCAGCTTTGCTGATCGTGGTCAGTTCCTCCTCCGACAATGTCATCGTTGCAGGGTGAATGGAAGTGATACCATTTTGCAGCTCATACTCTGCCATGTGGCGCATCGCCTCTACGGTTCCGTCACAGAAATCAACTCCTGCGCAGCCATGAAAATGAATATCGATCAGTCCCGGGATCACATAACATCCCGCTGCATCGATTTCCTTTCCATCGCCGGAATCTGCTGCGAAAAAGCTGCCATCTGTCGCTACTTCCTTCTCAACGAATTTTCCATTTTCAAATACTTTGCCGTTTACAATCTTCATTTTGATTTTCCCCCTTGCCTTGTCCTGTGTTCTTACGATTCACAAAACAGCTTATCCTTTTTTCTTAATTTTCATTTTAAAATCCTCGTCATGGAAAGTCAAGTTTCACACACAAAAACACAGAAATATACAAAAAATGCACAAGAATCAACCTGCTGATTTGCTATCAGTATGTTACCAATTGCACAATCTTCATGCTTTTTATGTAATAGAAACGAAGTTTCCTAGTTACATAAAAAAACAACCTCGAAAACCAAGGTCTCCGGGGTTGTCTCTTATGAATCGTTATCAAAAAATACCTGTACGCATTAAACGCGTGATAATTTTTTACGCTGAAAATAGCGGCTTGAGCACACTTTTTGTTACCAATATGTTACCATTTCAGCTTTGTTACTTTTAACGAAGCAGAATTAATTTTTTACGCTTTTACAATGGCAGCATCGAATCCAGCTGCTTTCAATTTTTCCTGTAAGGTAGTAGCATTTGCTTTGTTGCGATACGCTCCGACCTGTACGCGATAAATAGAATCTTTATCTCCTACGCTTGTCTCTGATCCAGAAGTTGATGCAGCATCATCAGAGGTATTATTGGATGGTTCAATGTACTGCTGACCGGTAATTCCGTAAACAATGGCGGTTGCCATGCTCTTATAATCATACAGTGCTACATCGTCTTTATCATCCACGAAACAACATTCAATCAGCATCGCAGGCGCTTTGGTGTGATTGAGCACGTAAAGCTTTTTGTTAATCTTTACACCACGATTTTTAAATCCAAGTGCTGCGATCGCATTTACAATTTTCTCTGCAAACGGTTTTGCTTTGCTGTTATCACTATACACATATGCTTCTACACCTGTTGTCTGTCCGTTTCCAGACATATCCTTCGCACCTGCATTGAAGTGGATGGACACATCAAGATCAGCCGCATGAGTATTGCATTTTCCTACAATGTTACAAAGCACATTGTTTGCGCTTGCCCCGTTCTCTACAGTGCAGTCATACACTGTATGTCCGAGGCCTTTCAGCTGTCTGACAACCTCATTTTTTACATTTCTTGCTTCTGTGGATTCTCTGATGATTCCGATAGCTCCACACGCTACTTTTCCGTCCGGGTTGTGCCCTGCATGTACATTAATAATCATAATTTATTCCTCACTTTCAATTGTTGCAATTCCGTACTGGACTGCACATTCATGTTCAATTTTGCATCCGCGGTACTTGTCCCACTCTGGTGCAAAATAAGCTACATCTGCTGATGCTAAAAGCTCTAATGATTTTCCAAGGAACCACAATGGCTTCGCATCGTGTGGTGCATCCTTAAAGAAAGAATTAATGACTTCTACATCATCTCCTACTTTCTGTTTTGCTGCTGCAATCGCTTTCTCACGTTCCTGAAGAATCTGCTCGTCCGTTTTGTCCTTCATCGGTTGACTGATAAATAATTTCTTCACTTTTTGTCTCCTCCTTGATATTTGTCTTTGAATCAATTAATTTCTGTGTGACATCTAAGCCAGCAATTAAAAACTGTGGAACATTCACATGCATTCTTACTAAATTTTCCAAGATGCTTCTCACTTCATTGACCATGTAAGTCGCCAATGTAAACCATCCTAGCATCATCATGAATGATAAATCTATGCCGATGATTTTTCCCATCTCGACAAAGCAATGTGACATGAAGAATGCTAGTCCAATAACGATCCAGTAGGACACTTTTTTCCAAACGCCCTTTGCTCCGATCGCACTTGATTCATTCTTTTCGTAATATTTTGCTTTGACAAATCCGGTTGCGTAATCAATGACATTTAAAATCAGGAATCCTGCAAACAGGAACCAATACTTTCCGAGAATTGCCACCCCAATTGCTGCGATTGCACCGTAAATCATGTTAACTTTGTCAAATTCTTTCATAGTCGCTCCTCTCTTTCAATATAATTAATCTCACAATTAATCCTCCTTTCTTTTGTTACACCCTATTATGAGCGTGCAAAAAAAAAGATGCCCCCCTCTTTGGGGAACATCTTTCAATTTTTAATTTAATTAAGAACAATGAAACCTGCTCCCAGGCTTCCACCACCGCTATCATTAGTTATAAAGCCACATTGAGTTCCAGCGTAAAAATTCATTTTTACACCGTTCAAGCTAGTACCATTATCACGGTGTCCCATTACACCATTGGAATAGAAGTCTATATCACGGCTGTTATATCCTTGCCAATATACTGTAGCAGTAAAGTTATGCGTTGGAACTATACCGGCACTGTTTACCGTAAAAAAATTAGGATTTACCCCGGTCCATCCTGGTACCCATTGTCCATTAGAATAAGCGGCGGTTGACCGCCAGCCAGCTATACAGCAGCCACTAGAAACTCCTGCCGATTTGCCCGCATTATATCCGCTCTTATAATTAGTACTGGCTGTATTTACTCTATTATCTGCATCAGTTACACCTTTATTATATCGTGCATTCCCAGCGGTGGCAATATTAGCTGCTATTGTCGCAAATTCCGCGTCCGCAGCCGTAGAAACTCCTTGTGCAGTGATGGCACTGGCTACGGTTGATTTGCCATCACTTACAGATTTTAAACAGTTATCTAAACTAAGTTTATTTGCAGCAATCGCGCCTGCTACAGTTCCGTCTCCAATTCTCGATATTTTTGTTTTATCACCTATTGTCTGTGCATTTTCTAAAATTCCTGCATCCATGTGATCTAAATTTGTTGCATTAATTGGTGTGTCTGTTGATGGGTAATCTTTCCATCCTACTTTTTTATATGCCATAGTCTAATTCTCCTTTGCTATTGGATATCCCTGTTTATTCTGTAATTCTGTTACTGAGTTACCTAACGATGCTAATGTTTTATTAACAGTATTAATACTCTTCTGTAGATTAGAGATCTGTGTTGTATATGCATTCCACTTCTTTCTCTCTGCTGCTGTGATATGTACCGTTGTATTTGATTCATGCGAATTAAATTCTGCCAGATTTGCTTTTGTACCTATTGCATTATTTAAAGCTTCTACAACACTCTCATTTTGTTCCATTGCATCCGCAATTTCTTTCAGTGTGTCGAGAGTTTCTGGTGCACCGTTTATCAGTGCCGCTATTTTCTGATCAGTATAGGCTACTGCATTTTGATAGCTTTCGTTCCATGAAGTTCTTTCCTCCACAGTGATATGCACCACTTTATCAGATGTGTGTATGGTCAGTTCACTTGTCAAAGCTCTTTTATCAAGTTCCGTATTAACCTCTGATATTTTTTCATCTGTGTAATCTTTAGATGATGTTAATGCCACATTCGCCGCACCGGATTTATCTGCTCCTACTTCCTCATAAGTTGTATTATGAGGATTTCCGGTTGTTATACTATGTGAATATGCGGTCTGCCCTTTATCGCCATAATATGCCGTATCATGTGTTTCTCCAAGTGTCAATTGCCCAGATGCTTTTAAATCTTCTAAATATTTTTTTGCTTCCTTCGCTGAAGTGTCTGCATCTGCTGCCCTCTGGTCTGCATTGGTTTCAGATGCCTTTGCATTCGATTCTGATGTTCCTGCTGCATTTGCTGAATTTAATGCGTTTTTCTCAGATTCTTTTGCATTTGATTCTGATACACCTGCTGCGTCCGCTGATTTTTTTGCCGCTGTTTCTGATGTTAATGCCGCCAGTGCTGATTGTGCCGCTGCCTGTTCATGTGCACTGGCATTATTCTCTGAAATTAACGCATTTCCTTCTGATACTGCTGCTGCTTCCTTTGATGATAGTGCTTCCTGTGCTGATTGTGCCGCATCATTCGCAGAGGATAAGGCATTTGTTTCTGATTGTTTTGCTGCTTTCTCCGATGACTTCGCATTTTTTTCTGATACACCTGCTGCATTTGCTGAATTTAGTGCATTTGTCTCAGATTTTTTTGCATTTGATTCTGATACACCTGCTGCGTCCGCTGATTTTTTTGCCGCTGTTTCTGATGTTAATGCCGCCAGTGCTGATTGTGCCGCTGCCTGTTCATGTGCACTGGCATTATTCTCTGAAATTAACGCATTTCCTTCTGATACTGCTGCTGCTTCCTTTGACGCAAGAGCTTCCTGCGCTGATTGTGACGCATCATTTGCAGAGGACAAGGCATTGGTTTCTGATTCTTTTGCAGCATCCTCTGATGCTTTTGCATTTGTCTCTGATACACCTGCTGCTGTTTCAGATGCCTTTGCATTATTCGCATACGCATTTGCCATTACAACCTGTTCCGTGAGAGATGTGTACTCATTCTGGGACTTCACCTCTTTCTGATCCACAAGCTGGGAATATACCACCAGATCAAATATTGGTGATGTTATCATTGCACCATCCTCAAAGGTGACACTGATCTGACACTTACATGTTCCTTCCACGTTCACTGTCTGGGTTGTAATTGTGTACTGGATTTCATTGCCTGATATCACACAATCGTTATAGCAGTGATTTCCATCCGGTTTTTCAATCTCGATCAAAGCTACAAGTGCATTTTCCATGGAAACGACACTTCCACCATTGGACATGGTCACATGTATTGATCTTGTGCATGTATCCCCTAACCGGACTGACAAACTGGATTTGATTTTTGGAGCATTCATATCCAATCGGATATTTTGAATAATATCGTTTTTCATATCTGCCTCCTTTTCGCCCATTATAAGAAAACAAGGGAGCATAATGCCCCCCTGTTTGTCAGCTTTTCTTCTGTTTTGACCAGTTATCGATTTTTTTCATTGCCTCTGAGTGTGAATCTCCGCACATCATATATGCAGATATTAATAAGTTTTTCAAATCAGCATAATTTCCCTTTTTCTTTGCTTCCAGATAAATTGGCTTATACTTCTCTGTAATCTGACTCTTAATGTTTTCTTCCTTCACACCATGCTTTTTCAGGTCATCAATTTCGGCTTTGATCTTATCCCGGTCGTTAATTTTTCCAGTTTCATAAGCATTGTCCATCGCCGAATAAAAATCGCTGTACTTTGTCCAGTCGCTTCCATTCTCCCACTTTTTCAGTTTGTAATAAATATCGTTATCATCCATTTCAAACTGATCTTTAAGGATATTTTCAACTGTACTCTCCTCAATTTCTCCGGCTGTATATCTCTTTTTCAATTCGCTCATGATTCCAGAATCAATCTTATCTTCCTCCACATTTTTGTCAGAAAGTTCCTGCATAATCGAATTATATTCTTCTGTATTCCCATCCAACAACGCATCGACACTTCTCTGATACTGCCTTGTGTTAGACCGGATAATTCCTCCCAGCCATTTTCCAGTTACCGCATGATATAGAGATTCGATATCACGTAAAACATTGAATCCCGGAATACCTGTGACTAATGACACTCCTCGCGCAGTTTCTTTTGCAACATCATAGAATGTATGTTTCTCTCTGTAATCCGGATCCGTAATATACTTCCTCATATTATTAGCTCCGGCATATAATTTTGAGATTCCCTGCATATCCAATCTGCTAATATCATATCCTTGGAAAATAGATACAATATCCTTTGCAAATGGGATCATCGAAATAGGATTCATATTATCCACGATATTTCCTTTGAGATTTTCAATATACTTGTCCCAGAATGTTTTATCATCATCTTCTAAATCTCTGGCAGCATCTATCACTGCAACGATTGCCGCATTCATTACCTGTGTGGCTGTGTATGCCGTTACCACTCTGCCAAGACGTTTTATTGATGATTTACTCTTTTTTTCAGAAGCATCACGCACCGCATTTACAAGTAAATTGTATGACTTTGTTGGTTCTGCCATAAATGCCGTTGCCATCTGTACTAATTTATCCTGACTACGCATAATCTGCGATCGATGAAGTACACTGTCCACAACCTGTGTCTGATCCACAATTTCGTCAAAGCGGTCTGCAACCATTTTAATAAATTCCTTGGAATCATATTTCACATCCGGATGTTCATCTTTTATCTCTGCTTCACAGGCATTCCATAAATATCCCCATGTGACATCATCCCCCAGCTGTGCAAGTATCATTGATTTTTCTACTATATTTTCTTTCAAGCTCTGCTGTCCGGTTATGACAGATTTCATGGACTGCCCTATAGATGTTTCAAAATATCCCCAAGATTTCCACTGTGTAATCGCTGAATATTCTTTTGCTTTTTTCATTGCAGATTTTTTGAATACTGCCTGTGCCATATACTTAGGATTCATGACTGCCGCTGCTCTTATATATGCCGTTGGCTGCTGGATTGCCACTCGCAGGTTTCCACCTACAGATGCCGCTTTCATCTTGCTTACAAGCGTGCTTGCAATCTGTGATTCTATTCCATTTACAGATTCTGCATTGATATCTTTGATAAGTTTCTTAAAATATTCCAGATATTCTTTCCCGTAAGTAAGTTCGATCTGTCTCTGCACAGAATCTGTATCTGCTGCAATATCTCCATCAAATTCTACATTTCTGTGATTAAACCATTTCATAGCATCTGACAAAGGTGCTGTAAACGTACTGTATGTAGCCATATCCGTAACATGCTTCGTAAATACGTCAAAGATATCATCCACGATCAACGCATTCGCCGCACGTTCTCTCGTCTGCTTTGTGAAGCTGTTATTCTGTGTCGCCCAGTATGCTGTCTGGTCCTTTGTATCTACAGAGTTTCCATCAACTTTTATTGGGAAATAACTTTTTACGCCAAACCTCTTATATCCATTCATCATCATGGTTGTCTTATTTCCCCAGTCAGCACAATTATTTGCCATGAACTGCTGCATCGCATCTGCAATCTTGATCTGTTCCGGAGTAAGTACACTGCAGATAACGTGATCAATGTCATATTCTGTAAGCTGAATCGGTTTTACCCGGCTAATTACCTCTTTTCCGAGCTTACTCTTAGAAATATCAACATTTTTCTTTGCTGTCGTGATATCTTTCGGTCTGATTCCTCCGACTTTCATATGTAATAATGCCTGATTACGTTTCCTAAGTTCATACAATGACATGATCTGTGCTGTGGTCATCTGTAATTCTTTCCCACGAATCATAAATGTATGTACTTTTGCATTGTTGCCTGTCCAGTCTTTTGTATTGATGCCATCTAACGCATTTTCCATATAAGTCTGTGCTTCCTTCAGAAGCCACACACGATCATTAAATGCCGTGCGCAGTCCGTCGTAAATAGATCCTGCTGTATCTCCCAGCCTGTAAAAATATGATCTTGCATCCATCATATTCACGTCCAGAAGGTTCTCCACAGCCTGTACCGTTCTGTTTGCATGCAGTTTTTTATCCTTTTTCTGTTCTAACTCTGCAATCGTATCTGCACCAAGCTTTCTTGCATCATTGGTTCTCTTATTCACATACAACTGGTTCACCGTTGTGATTGTTCTTTTCAGTCTTGTAATAAGTTCATCAAGCTGTTTCAACTGATTGGCATTCATATCTGTGATACGGACATTTTCATTTGCATTGATAAAATCGCTCATATCAGATAATAAAGTACTCTTGTTTCCATCTGCTTGATCCATCAGTGCATTAAAGATATCCTCATAATTACCTTCCACTGCTGCATTTCTATCAGAAAGTTTCCGGTACATCTGATTCAGGGATTCCCTCCAGGCCATAGTGGCGGTACTGTCTGGATTAGCTCTCTCGCTTACAAAATCAATGCTCGTAATAAACTTAGCCACAGAATCTTTTAATGCTTCCGGAACATGCTTCTTATCCGTATTCGTATTAAAATAGCTTATGATTCCATTTGCATTTTTCTTAATGCGCTCGCGCATACTGCTCATTTCCTGATTTCTCCGCTTTGCAAGTGCATTGTTCCTATTAGCAGCTTTCAGTTCAAGCATTCTCTGCTCTGTTCTGTCTGCTCTCTGATTTGCTCTCGTAAGCCAACGATTCCAGGATACAATATCATCCTGATATTTCTTTGCCGCTTTCTTATCCGCATTCGCAAGAGCCGCCTGTTGCGCATTCTTAAGATCTGCTATTTTTTCCTCATAACGTGCCTCCTGCTGTTTTCTCTTTTCTGCTTCCACTGTGCGCAGTTTTGCCAGGCTTTCATCATATGCCGCTTTTACTCGTTTCCTGTATTCCTGCTGTCTCACGATCAGTCTGTCTGTTTTCTCATACACTTTTTTATTTGCCGCATCCTGTGCCTGTTCCACAAAGAATCTGCGGTAAATATCCAACGCAAGGTCATATGCCGCTTGTTCTTTATCCATGCCGAATATATTCTTTTTTGCCGGTTTTAGTTGGTTCAGCATATCGACCAGTGCCATCGGCTGGTCTGCTGACGATACATCATAATCCAGCATCTGATAAGAATTATCTACAATCTCTGTCCACAGGTTATCCAGATATGTTCCTTTGTCCGTAAAGTTGAAATTACCAAAGTTCATTTTCCGGAATTTCTCATAGGAACCATAATAATATGCGACCTCTGCTTTCTGTTCATCGTTCAGTCTGATGTCCAGTCCCTTTACATAATCCCTGACATCCTTATAAGCCTGCTGCTCGTATGGATCTACGTCTGTACTCTCCTCAATGACCGGCTTTGCCACTTCCTGCACAATGCGGATCATATCGTTATAATCTGCATTTTGATGTTCTTTCAGGTATGCAAATACTTTTGTCAGATTTGATGTAAACTTATCAATATCATAGGTGCTCTTATTCGCTTTTTTAATTGCATATGCGATCTTATGCATCATGCGCTCATTCACTTCAACATTTTTCAATGATTCAAAGCCTTCCTGAATAATGGATGACATTTCTGTCTCATGTTCGGATGGTTCACCATATAATGCATCAAAGAAAGAACCATCAATATCAATTGAATATTTTTTTGTTTCTTTTTTCTCAGTTTGTGATATAATATCTTTAGAAGATGACACATTGGACTGAGGTTCGTCTTGGACGTAGCGGCTCGGATCATTTGATACAGCCACCCCAGAGAATGTGTCATTTTTATTTATATACGCACTTATCACATGTAATGTTTTATGTTTTGTATCTGGCACAGCTTCCACAACATAATAATACATATCTCCTAATTTTTTTTGTAATTCCACTGTCTGGGAATGATATTCTTTACTATATATTCCCCTTTTTATTTTCTCATACCCATCAATTACATATGGTATTCTTGCCAAGTCATGAAAGTCCTTCATGCTCTTATCGGATCTTCCATTAATGCCATGATCTTTTTCAATATGCTTTATACCATTATCAGATATTTCATTGCCGAATCCTTTAACATTTATTCCTAAACATTTTTTAATATCATCAGCCAGCCGTTCACTTATCGAATTTGACAATTTGAAATATGCTTTTTTAGGATTTAGTCCATTTTTAGAATTCATTGCAAAATCATAAAGTTCTTTATTCTCGGACTTTTCATACTCCCGCTGTTCTTCAATAGGAAGAGAATACTTATTTTCATTATTTTCTATATTCTTATTTCTATTCCTAAAAATAAACTTTTTGTGCTCGTCTTTTCCGTGTGTATACCAAAAATCATAATCGTAATATGATGGTTCTCCATCATAATACCAATCCCCATCATCAATAAATGTATCCGTATCATGCTGTTCCATAAAATCATTAATAAATGAAATGATTTCTTTTTTTACATCTGACCATTTTCTTCCATCATTGATTCGAATATCAAGTGCTTCATCATGTGCTTCATTATTTGTATGGTCCGATACTCTGATCTTTGCCAATGTTTCACCATCATCATTCGATAATTCTATATAATTTGAATAACTGGATATTCTGCTTTTATCATGGTATGTCTCTAATCCATATTTTTTTTCAATAAAGTCTGCTAGATCTTCCATCTTTTCTTCCAGATAATCTGGTTTGATACTTATAGAATACTTGTCATTTTCTATAGCCTCTGATTCTGACCTTCTCTTTGCCTCACTCCATACATCAAATATATTATCTCGGATTTCCTGTGCTGTGATTGCATCCATTTTTAGTCCTTTTTTCGCTGTCTCAGATAATACATGATCGTCAAGGAAAGATACGATTTTATCGTACAGTTCTTTGAAAAAGTCTGCTACCGTCTCTAAAATGCTCTTTTGTTCTTTCTGTGAAATATTCTCTTCCGTCATATAGCGTGAGAAGTCCTTCACTCCTTCTTCTGAACTGAACACTCCGGCCAGATAGTCAAATACAAATTCATCTGCCGAACCCTCATATGTTTTATCTGATTCCACACGCTTATAAGTGTCATAATATTTCTGGATTCTGTCAGACAGATATGTTGCGCCCTCTTTTGTCTGTGCATAGTCAAATACGGCATCCATGACTTTGCGCATACCTTCCGGGTTATATGTATTCGCCCATTCGTTCAGCTCATGAATCAGCGTCTCGTATTCATTGTGCGATGTGCTACTTAATGCGATTCTTGATAATGCCTGACTGAAATGTCCGTTTTCTCCATGTTCCAGCGAATCATTCAAAGTGATTTCCAGTCCGGTTTTCTTTGCAACACGTTCCGCAACCTCAGCCATTCTTCCATCCGCTTTATCTGTTCTAAGGTCAACTACCTTTCCGGCTCTCTCTGTTTTCTCCGTCTGTTCTGATCCGTTGACATTTTTCTGCTGTTGCACCGGTGCAACTTCCGCTCTCTGGCTGTTATTCTGTCCGAGCGTGTACATTGCTTTCAATGTTGCCGGATTATTTACACTCATGACAAGCTGTGCATTCTTTGGGTTGTTCATAAGTGATTCAAATGAGCTTGTTCCAAGTTTTCCGGCATTATAAAATACGGCACTTGCACGCACATAAGGTGCGACTTCCTCATTATCCCAGTTATTGATTAGTGTATTGGCTACTGTTGCCGTATCCATGGTGGTTGAAAAGTTATAAAGCTGCTGCAGGTTTCTGTCTGGAATCTCAATCTCCGATAAATCTTTCAGTGTGCCGTTTGACATGCGGATGGTTGCATGATTGCCAGAAACGTTCTGCACATCGATCACAATCTGTTTTTCCCCCGTACTCTTCACCACTGCTCTTGTGACACCTGTATGACTCTCTCTTCCCTTTTTCTCCATCTGCGCATAATGGTAACTGCTCTGAACGTTGTTAATTGCGTCATTTACGGCAGTATGCTTTCCTTCTAATGTTTCTGCATATACGGTCGGTAGGTTCGGATTTGCTTCAAATTTTTGCGTCCTGGTATCATTTTCTTCATTCGTCACCTCCTCACTCGGTGTCGTGACTGCTTTTATGATCTCCTTTGCATCTTTTCTTGCCTGCTGTTTCGTTTCGCCAAGCTCGGCAAAACGTTCTGTCAATACGTCTTGAATATCCTTTCCAGATTCCTCTGCCATAGACTGTGCAATTGCTCCAAGATCTTCCGCATTAAGATTTTCTCTTCCCTTTTCCTCTACGATCTGTTTTGCAGTTGTTCTTTCATCCATCTGCTCTGCTACATCCAATACATTGTTTTTTAATTCTGTTGTAGTTTCGATATGTGCCCCCAGCTTATGGTAATTGACAGCATTTGCCGTATTTGTGATTCCACCCATGATACCACCGGAAATAGCACCTGCAAGTACATCCTGTGCGATCTCGCCCATAAAATCTTTACTTGCCATGTCTTTTGCTTCCTGTTCTGTATATCCCATGGAAACATAATTCTGTACATTCCGGTTGTACTCTGACTGGTCACCATTGATGATGTTATCCGCAATTGCATTTGCAATATCTGTAAATCCTTCCTCTGTTCCTTCGATTCCTGCCTGTGCCAGTGTGCTCACGATTGCTTCTTTTGCCGCTGTTTTTCCGCTTCTATGCAGAATATCCCATGCATGATCTAAAGATACCACCTCAAACAGCATCTCATTAATACCTGCAGCTGTGGCGTGCTTGATGGAATTTTCTGTACTGATTCCGTTCGCCTGATCCTGCTGCAATGTCGTTGCATATGCAGATGCGCCAAACTCCGGCAAAGTTACGATATTTCCAACCGTTTTCGCTGCTTTTCCTGTCAATCCAAGACCACCAACAACCTCACTTCCCAGTGCTACGGAATATGCGGATTTTGCCGTACTCATACCTACTCCATACGCAAACTGTCCATACTTATTATCAATCTTATCGCTGACCGCACTTTCTGTCGCATTTGAGAAATTAGTCAGTGCATATGCATCCGAGTTTGTATTAACAGGTGCACTTGGATCAGCATAATATGGTCTTTTTAATGTCTCTACTGCCGCTGTCAGTCCTGCTGCCGGTGACATTGCCACATCTATTACTGACATTCCTATACCATTTACTATTGGATTCTCATTAACAGCCTTCTGTATTCCCTCATTCATTTCTATTGTTTTCTTCTCATCATTGATCTCATTTACATACTGAGTCAGAACATCGACATTCTTTATTCCTGATTTTTCCAGAAGTTTCCTATACTGATCCATTTTCGAAATATACTCTGCATTATTCTTTGCAATGTTCGTGTCATAATTCTGGTTCAATCCGGAAAATGCCATATTTGACTCTACCATGTTCTTTGCTTCTGCATATTCTTCCAATGTCTGTCTCTGTTCATCTGTCAGAGCACTTAAGGCATCTTCACGCTTTTTATTATACGCATTCCGCTCTTTTTCCGCTTTCCGCCTGTCAGACTCATTCTGATATAAGTCAATCTGTTCCTCCTGCTCGAAGTGCTTGCTCGCAGCCTCCGGACTCCTTCCAAACGATGCAGCATATTCTTCGTCTGACTTCTGCATTCTTTCTTTTGCAATCTTAAGTGCTTCCTCAATGGCTCTGTCATCCATAGTCTGGATGATTCTGCTGCTGGTTGGAAGCTTGCTGTCCTCGGTAAAATAGCGGTTCTGTCCTTCCTTTATTCCGCTTTGAATTGTGTTGACAGACGACATCTGATTTCTTGTGCCATAGTACTGCTCTAATTTTTGCAAGCCAGATTGTGCAAGCTGGGCGATATCCTCATTATTATCCTGATCTTCTACACCATAATGGGCTTTCAATTTTTTCATTGCATAATCTGCTGCTGTTTCACTTTCTTGATAGTTTCCATTATCCACCGCCTTAGCCGCTTCTGTTACTTTGCTTTCACTATATCGCTTGTCATTTCCATTATAACTATGCAATTCAGATAATAAGTCTGCACCTGTAATCTGCTTTCTTCTCATAATCTTTCTCCTTATTTTTTCTTATTTGCGGCTGTATAAATTTCCTGCTGTTTTTTCTTTAAAATTGCATTTGCTTCTTCCTGCGTAATAATTCCTTTATTCACATTACTAGCAAGCATATTTGCATATGATTTATCTGCAACATTGCCAAATTTACCTGAAAGGTAATTAAACTGATCTACCTGTTTCACCTTCTTTATTTCTTTTTCTAAACCTTTTCCAATTTTGCTTGAACCACTTGATTTGCTTCCGGATGAACCTCTTCCGGATGAACCGCTTCCAGAACTCTTTGACTTAGCAAGTGACAACGCATACTGCTTTTCCCACTGTGAATCTGATACATTATCTCTCTGCTGCTGGTAATTAAACGACTGCTGCCACTGCGAATCCGATACATTATCCCTGCCTTTGTTATATTCAAACTGCTGCTGCCACTGTGAATCTGCAATGGCATCTCTTTCCCGGTTGTATGCCATGTTCTGGTTAAACTGGTCTTCGCTCTGGTTATAATTGGCTATAAACTGGTCATTTCCAATAGAATCATTGTATTTGTTATAATAATAGCCTCTGTCGTCTTTCCAGTCGGTCACTGTATCTCTGTATTGTCCGTACTCTCTGTCTTCCTGGCTTCCGACTGCCGAAAACTGGTTGTAGAGCTTGTCTGTATCCATCTGGTATTTATCCATTGCAAGGCTATATAACTGTGGAATCACGTTATTTAACTGCGTAAGATACTGCTGGTTTGCCTGTGTTGCAGCCGTGGCCGCATAACTGTTTCCAAAACCTCCTGTTAATGTCGCAGCGTTTGCCTGAGTATCCATTGCCGCCTGTTTTCCCAGCTGTGTGTACTGGTCCTTATACTGCTGATACAATGGATCTGCGTTAAAATCATAGGAAAAATCCTTCTGATTCACAATCTTATCCATCAGACTGTTTATCGTTCCCTGCCAGTTGCTCTGATACGCTCCCGGTCTATTGGCTTCGATTTCCTCTAATTTCTTTTTTGCCGCTGTTGTGTTCTGTGAAAAAATACTACTGATATCGTTTATAGGCATACTATACCTCCTTGCTCTTGGCCATGTTTTCAATAATGCCTTCCAATGTGTTTACTTTATTTTCCAGATTCTCTATATACTGGCTTGTGCTTTCGCTGAATGCATACAAAAATGACTTCGTATTCTGTATATTCTGCTCATTTGATAACTTTCCCACCTTGATATTCGGATAACCAAATCTTGTACTCATTGTTTTCCGCTCCCTTCCTCGTACTCTTTTGCGATACTGTATATCCTCACATTACCTTTTCCTGATAACCGCAACTGCATATGGTCACATCTCCGTACCTTAAGCGGCAGTTCCAGACTTCTAGGTCTTGTACTGTAATACTTCATCAACTCTTCCCATGCACCCGAGCTGTCATAGGACACTTCCACCTTTAGATATGCGTGTGTATCAATATGCAATCTGATCTTGAAATTCTTGATATACTTCGCAAATGGAGATTCAAGCCCGATCAGTCCGGTTTCCGCACTCCATTCTATGGTATCCTCCAGCTTTCCTTCCATGATGTTTCCTGGATAGATATCTTCCCCCGGATACCAGTATTTTTCATGTACTCCGGTTATCATCGGGAACAGTTTTGTATAGATTTTTTCATAGTTGATCACCTGCAGAACGTTGTTTTCATTGATCAGATACAATGCGCCGTCTGTTCTGGCAAATCCTTTTGCTTTGGTATTATCTTCCTTTATCCAGATGCTTTTCTTGCTGTCATACACAAACATGCTATATTCATATTCTGTATTCCGCATGCACACATAATATTTATCCCGGAAAGCTCCGCCTGTGGCGTCATAATAAATCTCTTTTCCAAATGCATCAGAGATGCTTTCCGGTGAGCTTCCATCAAAGACACATATTCCATCCCGGCTTTTGTAATAAAGGTACTCATTCAGCACTACGAGGCTCTTTTCCGAGCCTTTCTGTACTCCCCTTAATGTTTTCCAGTTAATCTGGAAATCAGATGGCTTTGAGCCGAATAGATAATGCACACCGGCATCCTTGAAGAAATATATCGTTCCCATGTAATTAATGCATCCGGTGAAATCCCCATCTGTACCGATTGTTGCCGCATAAGAATCAGAAACAAGTCCCATAAAACAATTCCAGTTTTTTGGATCTCCCTGCTTACACGCATATATCTCATGCTTCTCCGATGAGCATCCCCATACACGGTTATCCATCTCTGCTACAAAGTCCATATCCGGTACTTCACGCTTCAATGTGATATTGCCACTATTTGTGAATACCTTGTTGATAAATCCAACGATCACAACATTGTCATCATCACAGCTGTACAATATATTGGACTGATTAAAATTGTAATCATTATAAATTGCAGATGTTTTATCTACTCCACTGAAAGTGACCGCATCATATTGTTTGAATCCTTTCCCGATTCCCGGTGATGATACTTTCACGTATGTGGTAGCTACTGATGTCCATTCGCTTGTATTACTGCTCCACATCTTGATCACAACCGTGTCCTGTGATGTATCAATCCAATACTTATATTTTTCTGTATCAGGTGCTGTATTCCCGGTATAAGTATTCGTTTCATCAAATACTGTCCCATCCAGTTTACACAAAGAAAACGTCGGTGCTGTCGTTGTAGTGACTTCATTCTCCATATAGTCCACTGTCTGGTCATATGTGTTATAGATCAGTTTGTCAGGAAACACGCATAAATACGCTCCTATCATTGCAAATCTGCGCTCTTTACCTGCACATTCTTTTTTTAGATCACACACATATCCCTGGTCATAATAAAGTTTATTATCATCCACAAATACTACCTTATCGCATCCGAACATTCCCATCGGATTGACCAGCTGCTCTATGATTGCTCTCTTTGGTCTTACCGCCATCATAGGGAAGTAGTCTGTGGTGAGATTTTTCATATCATAAAATTCCCCGTCCGCAATCCTGCTGTTATGGTTATATCCCATAAATGTGTTCAGGATATTGATGCTGGAATTTTTTACATTTAACTGTGGCAACTGCATAGCATCCCTCCTAAACCTTAAAACGCTCCGTTAGTACCGTACCGTGCGTTCTGTACCAGTAATTAACAAATTCCTGCCAGCTGTTGTTGAACATCAGCATGGAATTTGTATATCTGTCCATCTCTTCATTTGTAAAATCAATCATGCTGAATAAATAATATTTATATAAATCTGTATATGGATCAGGTGCTAATAACTCTGTATCCATGCTTGTTTTCTCATCATATTTACTGTAATCAAGTGCTGTGATCCTCTCGTCCTCTTCACGCATGCAGAAAACCTCATTCACAAGCTTTCCTTCTACCGTATTGAGCCATCCGATCAGCACATTGTCTTCGAATTGATGTGGTTTTAATTCCCCTACCATTGTTATAAGTTCATTTACCGTCATAGCTTCTCTCCTTAAAAAAAAGAGGACACGGAACTACTCCGTATCCCCTTTCCGTTCTAGGCAAAATTTTTAGTTGCTTCTTCCATTCTCTCAATCGCAAGCTCATCCATTTTTTTCATGTTTTCAAGTACCTCGCAGACATACTCCGGAACATTGACAATTTCTCCTCTCTTGATCTGGAAGTTCTTTCCATTCACGCAGACAAAAACATCGTCTCTCTCACTTTTGGTTTTTTCAATCTTGATCGGCACCATTCTCACTTTCTTGTTTTCAGCTTTTATAGGAGTGTTCTCTGCTTTCGCAAGCTGTTTCTTATAATCCTCTAATGCCGCCTGCACTGCTGCTTCTTTTTCTGTCTCTGCCTGTTTTAAGGCTTTCTCTACTGCTTTGTCTTTTTCTGTCTCTGCCTGTTTTAAGGCTTTCTCTACTGCTTTGTCTTTTTCTGCTTCGGCATTGGCAAGAGCTGTTTCCAGTTCTTCTACGCTTACCTGATGTGTACTTTCCTCTGCTTTACTCATTAATTTGCCTCCTCATTCTCGGATTCATCTGAGCACGATTCGATGCGAACCATATACTGCTCTACAAGACGTTCTGTTGTCTTGGTTGCTTTCCATCCGACTGTTGCACGCTGGTTTAATGGATCTTCTCCGGAACCCAACTGTTTGATGATTGTCTGTAATCCGCCTCCGGATACTTTCGTTGTACCATATGCGCCGCTTCCAACAACGATTGTGGAATATACCGCAAGACCTTCCGGACAGTTGTTTTCAGTCTCTCTCCATACCTTTGCGTTTGAAGATTCTACGAAACGGATTCCAGCAATCTTACCAATTTCTCCTTCGTAAATCTTTTCCGGGTTCTTATACTTTGTGATATCAATCCATCCGTCTGACATCATAATGTCTGCTGAGCAGGATGGATGGATGATTGCTACATAGCTTCCATCAATCTTAGGTGCATGCATTTTTTTCAAATACGCTGCCACCTTAAAGAAAATGTTACGATCAAGCTTATCCGCTTTGGTGAGCTGTGATCTTGATGTTTTTCCATTTGCATAGAAAACAGCTGTTCCGCCGCAGAGTACGTCACGTGTGATGCAGTCTAATGTAAGTCCTGCCTGTGAGCCTAATTTCTTTGTTGCCTGGATCACATTGTTATCAATAGCTGTGAGTGTCAGCATATCGGATAACGTAATATAATCTCCGTACTGATCAACAGTGGAATTGATCTTGGTAACGTTTAACTTGTTTCCATTAGGTGTTACACCTTCTGTCAGTGGTGTGAGAGCCGGTTTCAGATTGTCATATTTACGAAATTCGATTGTTTTACCACCATTTTTTGGAATGTCGTAAGTATCCGCAAACTGATCATGTACAAGTTCCGGACCAGCGATATCGATCAGATAGTCACTGTAATAGGTTTTCATTTCCACAGACATTTCCGGCAAATCTGTTGTCTGTGTGTTTGGTTCGGCAAATAACTGTAACTTTAACATTAAAAATCTTGCTTCTTTTGCTTTCATAGTTTTCCTCCATATATTGCAGTGGAGTTTACCAATATATAGTTTCTCCTTCTGCAACTCTCCTTGCAATCTCAGCTCGATCCTCTTTGGAAAGCTGAGATACATTTGCTTTTACAATTGCACCCGGCTGTGAATTGACAGCTCCTTCTACCGGACGTGCCGCCCTTGCCTGAATATTCTTGGCAACCTGACTGCTCACATTTTTTGCTGTGGCCGCCATAGCACCGCCCAACATTTCATCAAAATGCACTGCTTTGTATGCTGCTTCCACAGAAACACCATTCTGAAGCATCTTACAGAAATCCGGATTCTGTGTTTCCTCCTCAAAAGAGAAGTCAGATATGCCGTATCTTTCTTTCAGATCTTCTGCCTGCTGCATCCATTCCTGATATGTCTTTTCTCCCTGCTGTCTGGCTTCCTGCTGTTGCAATGCCAGTCTCAGATGTTCATTTTCTGACTCCATCTTTCGGTACTCTTTGTACTGTTCCACTGACATTCCTTTTTTTGCAGCTTCATCCTGGAAAATAGAGTCATCCTCCTGGATAGCCTTTGTAAGTGCATCAATATTGCTCGCATCTACGCCATACTTTCTGGACATCATATCAATGATCGGCTGCATTTTTGCATTCTGATCCTGTAATGCCTTGGTATCTCCGATACGTCCCTGCACGATCTTCTGTACACGACTATTAAATTCATCTTTATAATCGCCTTTGATCATGTTCTCAAACTGTGCAGATCTTTCTTCGGTTTCTTTTGTTGTGACTGTCTTTTCTGCGCCTGGCAGTTTCGTTTGTTCTGAGTAGTCGTCACTCACGTCCTGCTTTCCGTATACTACATTCTGCAGGTTATTACCTTTACGACCTTTTACTGTTGGGGCAGCGACTCCCTGTGTGCTTTCTGCTGCGGTACCTTCTCCTGCTGATGTGCCAGCGCTTGCTCCATCATCAAATGTCTGAAGGTTTAATAATAATTTTCTCATTTTTTCTATCGTTCCTTTCCGACGTGTCAGAGGATCATTCCTCGTTGTGTCCACTATAATTTATCCTAAAAAACCTGTGCCCCCCTTTTTAGGGTAATATTTTCAGAATAATTTTGCTGCAAAGCCTCAAATCCTGTTAAAATCGTTTCATATGCAGTGTTTACGGCATTGTCTCCTCCTGAAAATTCTATCAAAAGTTTTCCGTTATCCTCTTCATAAGAGACATTCTTTACCTGCTTTCGTTCCTCCATGATAAGCAGTTCATTCAACCACGTATATCCTAGTATGGATACTGCGGCACACACGATATCATTACCATGTGTGCCATATCCTGCATGTCCCTCAATATGTAAAATGTGTCTGTCTCCCTTTTTTTCTACCGTGATGTTTGTCATTTTCTGCTCCTATCTTGGTGAGGTTGCATTACGTGCAGCACTAGCTGCCTGTGTTGTCAATGATCCCCTGCTCTGTGTTGTGGTTCCACCTTTTGTATCAGTTCCACTCATTGCCGCTGTACTCGCTACATCTGGTGTCTGTCCTGAAAGATTTGTTCCGTTCTGTGCATCAACCACTGCGGTCAACTGCTGCACCATCTGCTGCAACTGCATTACCTGTGCAAACAGTGTTTGATTCTGTTTGATCTGTGCAAGTGTTTTCTCTTTTCCATCAAATTCCATCATATTCAGACACGCGATAGCTGCATCTGCATTTGCAGGTGCGAAAAACCCTGCTGCATAGAAATTCAACGCCATCTGGTTTTGCGATTCCTTACTGTAAGCACTCTTTTTTGCTGGTCTGATCTCTGTATCAAAAATTGGTAATCTGTTTCCGAGATCTATTTCAAACGCCTGTCCCTGTTCTCTTGGTAAAAGGCCGGAATTATCAAAACTCACAAAATCCTGTTCTCCGTCATCCCCTGTGATTCTGAAACATCTTTCCTCTGTATAAAACTGTCGAATAAGCTCGATCACCATCTGTACCACACGTGCAAATGCGCGATATGCGCTCTTATTGGAATCCCTTGCAAGTTTTCCAGCTGCTTCCTGCAATGACGCAATACCAGATGCACTGGTCACAGATGATGCCTGTCCCTGTGATGAAGCAGTATTTCCAGATGTGTCTTTTAATTCCTGGATTTTATTATTCAGAACTGTCACATAGATGCCATTCAGTGGTTTGCCCTCTAACGGACGGTATGCATTTTCTCCAAGATTTCCATTTGCGTGTACAAGCGTACATGACGGATTACTAAATTCTTTCTCATTAATCCCTGCCTGATCATTAAATATTGCCCTGTTTCTCGAGTTCGATAGTGCGTTATCAAGAATCGCCTGCTGCATTTTATCTATGTATGCCTGACAGTCTTTCATGACATCTATGTCAGAAAATCCGCATAGCATTCCCTCTTCCGGATACATAGTATCGATCACAAACGGATACATGCCGTGCTTATAAAATCCCTCTTCTCTCATCTGTGGATCATTCTCAGATGCAAACAACACCTGTCCGTTGCAGAACTTGCAGTATTGCAGGATTGTTTTTGTCTGCGGTATGCCGTCCTTATCATATCCGCTCACATGTTGTTTATAATACCAGTCGACAACTGCTGACTTTTCTGTCGTATCCACCTGATCATCATAGATATATTTATTCACATCCAATTCCGGGTAATTTCCAAGGCTCTTAAGGTTGGGATAGTTTTTCTTCAGTTCGTCATTATCTACTAATGTCACATAAAAGACATTTGCAGAATCCTGTATGTCTGTAATCCCGGACTGCCAGAACAGATTGATGATGTCACATTTCTTGATGCTGATATCTCCCAGCCCGTTCAGCTTTGTGTTATCCCAGCAGATACTCTGTGCAGAACTTCCTGCTTTGAGCTTGTACCAGCCAATATCGCTATATACCTGCTCATAGTCATTCTGCTGCAATATGACAGGGATTACAGACGATAATGTTTTTGCAGTTGCCTCATCGCTCCGCTCTCTTGGCAAAATGAGTGCTTCCGGGAAATTATCCATGATGTCTGCATGCTTATTGATGATAGAATTAAACAGCCATGCAGACGCTGGTCTGATATCATCCTTTTTCTGCTCTTTCTGCATCATTGGCCAGTGCTGCATCTTAAACCATTCCTCGTTTTCAACAATCCTTCTTTCCAGATTTGCTTTACACTCCTTGTATTTCTGCAAGATCCCCATCGCTTTCTTTACATCTTTGTCCGTGATCACGATCATCTGTGGATCTGGTGTCTGTTCACTGTCCGGATCATGCTGTTTATTATCCGCTTCCTGTGTGAGAATCTTCTGCTGGTTCCCTGCTGCCTGCATATCCTGCATCTGCTGTAGCATTGCCATGTTCTGTGGTGTAATTCCCTGCTGTTGCACCGGTGCAACTTTTGTTTTTGTTCTCTTACTGTTTGCCATTTCTGCCTCCTAAATACTATAAAATCTATATGGTTTTGTTGGTTCTGTTCTCTGATTCAACGGATCATTTATATCTATCTTCTGTGCTGCATTTGCTCTTGGAGTGATCGGGTTCTCCATTAACACATATCTGCACTCATCATATATATGATCTTCAAGTTCAGTATCTATATCTTCCGGGTGTGAATCGCTGTATATCAGGTTTGGAATCGTCCTGATGAAATTTGTACAGGTATTAAATACCTGGAACATACAGTCGCCCTCTTCATCAAATGCAAACCTATAGTGAAACTGCATTTTCCCCGGTATCCGTGTGTGGTCTCCCGGCGACCAGTAAACATAGAGTGGATGTCTTGCCTGCATTGCTGCTATGGATTCTCCTCTTGATTCATCAAAGATTGCCGGATCTGCTATTCCAATGATCTCTTTTCTCTTTTTGCTTAAAAATGGATCATTTTCTTCTGCTTCACGGATTCCACGTGCCTGTTCCACCGGATCCAGCATTAATCCTGTGTTCGGTTCTCCTGTGCATCCGTAATATTCCTTTATCCTGTAAATCTTTCCGTGTTCATCTACTGCATACCAGCCGACAGAAAATGGTTTCGAATAACCGAAATCATATCCTCTATATACTTTCCAGTGCTCCGGTATTCGGAATGGTTTAATTACGTGTGTCCACTTCCTGTCCTCATAATGTGCCGGATCATCTTTCCATTCTCGGAATACCTGACCTTTAAAGCTTCCCCAGTCGCCATATAAATATGCATTTCTTTCTGCCTCTGGTAGAGATGCTAACGTTGCAAGATAGTTTGGATCGTTTTTCAATAATTCTTCATTATCGAATATAGACGACGGTACAAAAATACGATTTCGTTTCATTTTTATCGTTGTTCCGTCTGGTTTATATACTTCATAAACTCCTTTAATCTGTGTCATTGGCGGCGCTGCCGTAATAAATCTATCCTTTACCCACTGCAATCCTTTACCATCCGGGTTTGCCGTCGACCTTGTATACACTCTTGTATTTGGTCCTACAGGTCTATTACGTGACAGCAGATACATGTACTGCGAATATGTGAAATGTGTTACTTCGTCAAATCCGACAAAGTCGTATGCTTTTCCCTGATAATTTAATTTGTCAGCTTCATGTTCCATGTATCCGAAGAAAATCTTTGCACCAGACCCGAATTTCCATTGCAATTTGTTGTCATTATATTTTGCATCTGGAAATGCCTTGCTATATAAATCATTTGATCGCGATATCAGACCTTCCAACTGTTTTGTAGTGTCTCGGAAAATAATCCCTCTATAATTTGGTACATTCACCTGTCTAAGGGCTTCAGCAAGCATTGCATCTGATTTTCCTCCGCCTGCTGCTCCGCCGTACAAAGCCTCATATTCTGGACGTTGCATAAATTCAATTTGTTTCGGTTGTGGTGTCCATATCACATTCATCTATTTTTTCCTCTTCTTCCGGCAACACTGGAGCAAGCATAATAACACCAGTATTATTTTTCTCTTCTTCCTCGTTTTCCGTTCTCTTCTTGTTCTCGTCAAACTCCTGCTGCAACCTCTGCATCTTCAACATGTCGTATTCACGCTTACGCACGTTCTCCGGATTGACTTCAAAGTATTTATCAAGCCATTCCATCGCTTTGAATGGATCAAGCATCTGTATTGAGTATCCATATTTTGTATCTTTTATACTTTTTACCGTCGTAGGATCAAAATTTGCTCGAAGTTCGATTCCTCGCTCTGTAAATGTTGCCACATCTCCTATGTCCGCAAATGCAATATCCATGTATCTCTGCACCAGATCATCCGCCGAAAAATACATCTGGTTCAGCTTTTCATTTTTCAGCATTTCGATAAAGGCTCGTATCTTAACATTTTTTAACAATCTGCTTGATGCTGCTGCCGCTGTCATGTAATCAACACCGTATGCCTGCATATATGCTTTTGTGGCATTATGCTTTTTCACGAAAAACACGCAGAATTGTTTCTGTTTCTCGTTCAATTCTTCATTTTCACAGACTACTCTTAGTTCTCCTTTTGTGACGGTGTTTGTTCCATCTTTTGGGATATCTTTTTTTACTTTTTTTGTATGCATACTTTTTTTATTTTTTGTATGCGCTACTTTTTTCTTTTCCCGAATCCAGCCATATCTTGTTTTCCAGGACTTCACAGTGGCTTCCGAAACGCCATATTTATCCGCTATGTCCTTGTATTTCATGCCGTTTATATAGTCTTTTTCAGCCTCAATATGTTTCTCAGCCACTCCATCACCGCCCTTTGCATACATTTTAGAGATTTGTGTATTTTTTTGCCCCCCTCAAAAGAAAAAGGACTAACACATTACTGTCAGTCCTCCTCATATTTCTTTTCCAAAACTTTCTTCAAGTTGCAATTATTGTGATATTTGAAGCAATTATTTCTCTGAAACTCTTTCTTTTCCTCTTCCGTTTTAAATTTAATAGCATTTTTTGCCCCATTCACTATCCCCTCACACGTTATTGATAATTTTTGAGATCTTAAATAATAAGGGCATTTTGTAAGCTGATCTGCTGTTTTATCATACATGCGCTGCTCCTAAAGTCTGTAATCTCTTCTTATGCATCCATCTAATTTTTTCTCTCCAACTTCTATAGGTTTAGTCACTGCATAGCATTTTCCATCATGGCAGCATGGACAACCTGTGCAATTTTCTGGCGTTGCAAAATCTAATCTTGAAAATTCCTCGTCTCCTTCTTTTCTCTGGTAATCCTGATACTCTTCTGTTCCATCTTTTCTTTTGACTGCATCCATTAAATTGCACCATGCTGGTTTTTCCTTACTTGGATCTTCCACGTCAACATCTTTACATTTTCCTTTAAATATCTCCAATGGTGTTCCACCTTTACATTTGCCCTTATAATAGCAAGGACATTCTGCACAGTTTTTTACTCTTTTCATTACCAAACAGCTTTGTAAAAGCCATTCTTCACATTTATTTTTTCTGACTCTTTCTTTAAATTTTTCTAGGTAAAATATCAGTTCATCGACTTCTTTTAAATTTTTAAAATCTATCGTCAGGCTATTCTCTGCAAGTCCTGTTTCAATGCATATATATTTTTCTTTGCATTTTAATTGAATTTCATTCTGTTTATTTCTGTTAAATTCCATTACTGTTAACATAGTTCTTTCTCCTTTTTCATCAATTTCTTTCTTGGTTTTTTTAATACTTTTCGGTATGATCTCCTTCTGCTAACAACCACTAATTCACTTTTATTTTCGTACAATATTAGCCAGCTGTCCGGTATAAGTCCTCTCGACTTTAAAAATATTCTTTCCTCATTTGTCGGTTCTCTTCTTTTATATTCTCTTTTTAACATGTCTCCTCTCCTTTATTTTTCACTAACTGCTTGTCGTCAAACCATTTTATCGTGCCACCGCCAAACTTTACTTCCGGCTGTATGATAATGCTTTTTCCTATATGTTTTACTTCACCGTTTTTTATTGCAGTGAAAAAATGCAATGTTGTTTTATCCATGTTTTCAATACCTCCGTTAAAGTTCAGTTTACTTGATTTAAAATTTTTCTCATTTGCTCGATATTTCTATCATCAACAATATCAATCACTCCATGAATATTAAACGCAAGACTTTTGAACATGTCTAATGTGTTAATCATACTTTTCGCGTCTTTTTGAGTTATTCCACATAACGCTTCTTTATGTCCTAATTCAATTCCGGCAAGACAGCCTCTTGAATATGCATCATCCTCTGCGCTCCTTGCTCCTAAAAAATAGGCATTTGAGTCTTTAACAGTCTTATAATTTTTACAATTGGTTGCGTCCATATTTTGAATTATACCCATATTCCATGCTTGACACGCATGTTCGTGAATGCATTGCTCGCAAGTTCTTTTAGCTTTTTTATTTGCCATCTATATGCCTCCACTAAAATCTAATATATCAGCTTTGTTCCGCATTCTGGGCAATGCTTTGGTCGCATTTCTTCATAATCATCATTTCTTGCTACTTCATAGCCACAGAACGGGCACTCAATGCCGTCATCAGCATCATCTCCTTGACTATGTACGTTCATGCCATCTATAAACCTGTTTTTCAATGCCTCCGCGGATTCCAATGCATCTATTCCTCCTGTTAAAGCCGAAATTGCCAACCCGGTACGTGTGATCTCTGGAATTGGTGTCTCGATGTTATCTCTAATCAGTTCTAAGATGTCCTTTGCTTCTTTTATTTTCATGCTGTTACCTCCACTAAATTCTAATTTACAACATTACCAGTTCACCCTTGTTGATAAGCGTACTGGCAATGCTTCTTGTTACGTGCGTCATAATTTCAGCTTGTGAATGATTTTCTGCAGCATACTTTCTAACAGAATCCAAATCATAAGAAAACCTTGCATCGTCAAGGTACTGTCTGATAAACCGCTCATTGTCTTCCGCTGAAAGCCTATGTAACTCATGCTTTTCTGTGAATCTACGCTTCACTGCGGTATCAACATCATCCATAAGGTTTGTTGCGGCAATAATTACGTGGTCGTTAGTAACTGCATCCAGCAGCTGTAATAAACATGTAGTGCTTCTGGAAACCTCTGCGCTTGCACCGCCACCACCGTATTCCCTCTTTACTGCCAAGCTATCTATCTCGTCCAACATTACAACACATTGTTGCTGATTGATGAAATTAAACAAATTAGTGAGATTTTTTGCAGTTCCGCCAAGATAACTGTCAAGCATACGTGAAAAATTTACATACAGATATGGCATTCCAAGTTTATATGCTACATATCTGGAAAAAGCCGTCTTTCCGACTCCACTCTCGCCATAGAGCAATGTTGCATTCAAATACGGGATCTGTTTCTCCATAAGCTGTAAACTCACATCGTTCATGTTCTTGATTAGCTCAAATAACTTTCTTTCATCCTGCGTTAAATAATATCTGTTTTCCAAATATGTATTTGTCAGATCTTCCATCGTGGCAAACCCTGAAATATTTGCAGGAAGTTCCATAAGATTCATTCCACCAGATCGTAACAGACTCTGATATTTAGTGACTGCATAATGGTTTTTCTGAGTTGTATCCTCAGCGCAACAGCAAAGAGCTGCATCTTTGGCTTTTTGTATATTGTTTTCAGCCACATATCGCACTAAGGCAAGTTGATTGCTTGTCATTCCCATTTCACATTTCCTCCGGTAAATTCTAATTTAACTGTCCAAAGATTTTCTGATTTCTTCGGATAATTGTGTTTCTCTACCATACAGGTTTTCAATTTCCTCTGCTGCTTTTTCTAATAAATCTTTTATTTTTTTCGGCGTACCAATCGCCCGGTACTGCTGCACCTCTTCAAGCACATTGATTGCCATCTCCTTTGCTTTTACTGGTAAAGCCCCATGTGCTTCAATCATATTTAAAATACTAATTGCGTCCTTCTCGTCCATTTGACACTCCTTTCCAGATTGCATGCTGTCGGCACCATTCCTTGTCTCCCTGTGTACACGGTACATCCGTTCGTGATTCATATCTGCAAAACTCACACGGCACATGCTCCTCACTGAGTAATTTCTTAATATCTGCTTTTGCTACTGCCAGCTCTTTTTTATATTTTTTTGTGTTTTTCCGCATGATCCGTGCCTCCCATCTTCGCTACATACTGTCCGTATGTCATGCCGGCTTTCCTTGTCTTTACCGCTATATCAACGGCTGCTGCATTCGGATTTTCCATATGCACACCGTATTTCCTCTTTTTATCCTTTTCTCTCCATCTACTCTTTTTACACTTATCACTGCAATACAGACGCTTTGATTTCGTAGCGTCAAATTCTTTCCCACAATATTTACATTTCTTTTGCATGATTCCGCCTCACTTATTCAAAACCTTCCGCATGGATGTCTTTTTACTGATGACTTCCAATGTGTCCTTGCTCTCGTATACGACCATCCAGTTTTCTGGTCTTAGTTTGTGTGCAGAAATGATCACTTTCTGTGCTCTTGTCGGTTTACTTGGCTGTTTCATAATTCTCCTTTCTTCCGGAAGCCCCAGCTACGCTTCCGGAAATCCTCTGTTGACAGTTACGTGATATATTATTCAAAAGTTGGAAAATCCCATTTTTTATAGACAAGCCCATCTTCTGACCAGTCCGGATACTGCTGCATAAGATGCTCTTTCATGATCTCTAACATTTCCGGCCGGAGTCCTAAGTTGCCGTTATCCAGCAATCCATGGTGATAGCGGCAGCCAAGCACACCATTTTTCTCAATACCAAGTCCACCCTGGCTTTTATTTATGTAATGCATGATGTCCGGTATCCCTAAAAGCATTTCTGATCTGCACTTGTCCATGTGGTACTGCATTTTACAGAACAGGCACTCATTACCATCCCTTTCTGCGATCAGTTCACAGGTTTCTTTTGGAAAATTGTAGTTGACCTTATTTTTCTTGCTTTTTTTCATCTCTTCACCGCCTGCTGCATCCGCTCGATCTCTTTCTGGTATTTTCTCTTTAACCATGGCTTTGGCATCCGCATCCATACGGACCAGATGAAAAGCCTGATCCTAAACATCATCCTCATCGGCATCTCCTTTGACCAGCTCCTGTAATGTATCTTTTAAATATTCAACACGATCTAATATGGTTGCCAGCATTCCCTGTGGTATCGTATATTCCCAGTCATTTAGAGTTAAGCGGATAGCTTCAACCGTTCTCTTGGCATCCTCAATAATCTGCTTTTCTGTTTTCTTTTCCGGTAAATATTCCGGGTGGTTCATGATGTCGTCCTGTCCCGGTATCTGCTCCTCTGGTACGTTTTCTCCCTGTTCTGATACGCTTTCTTCCGGTTTTGAAACGTTTTCCTGCAAATTTACAACGTTTTTGTTAGTTTTGCTGTCATTTATAACGGATTCTGTTACATTTTCCTCTGTATTTTTCGGATCCGGCTTTGGAATCTCCGGATCAACATCATGAAGTGTCTGCTCTCTTGGCGGCTCCGTTTTTACCGCCTGCTTCACGTCATCCTTCTTTTTGATCGTAGAGATAACTTTGCTCTCTTTTCTTGGTGCAGATTTCGGTTGTACCGGTGCAACTTGCTTTTCTTCCGGTAATTTCTCACCGTATTCCTTTTCCCAGGATTCTCTCCATGTTCCTGCTGCATGGCTGATCTTCCTAAATGCTTTTTCAATATCCTCTTTGCTGTACATTTCGTTCCGGCTCGCATCACGCAGGTTCAAAAGCTTTACTTCATCACTGTTTTCTGTAATCGCAAGCATATGTGCACCTGCTCCCGGAATACGGATCGTGTAGACTGCTTTTTCATTCGGTATGAGGTTCTCAATGAACTGCTTTCCTGTCTCTCCATTCTTAACAGCAGAAGTCCACAGCTTTTCGTATATTTCCGGTGCATCTTTACCGAGCTGATACATGGTCTTTTCAAGGTTTGTATCAAGTGACTGCTGTACGCTGTCCTTTTCTTCCAACATTGTCTCAATATCTGTGATCTTTTTTTCCTCGTCCACATCTTCTTTAAGCTGCTGGATCTCTGACTTGCTCAGATCCGGTGTCAGTACCTCGTTTACTTCATCCGGCAGCGACAGCATGATCGATAATTTGGCATATCCAAATCCCTGATATTCTGCTTTGAGTTCCGGTGCGTATCCGCCCTCGGAGAACTTATCATTGATGTTCATGAATCTGGATACCTGCGTCTTATCGATCCCGTATTCTGCCTTGGCAAATTCTACGACATTCTGATAGCCGGATTCCGCTAAAATTCTGGTATCGCGCGCCACTTTTAACAGATATCCGATACGGACAAATCCCTCCGCGGTCTTTTTTAACTCTGTGTCAAGCTCCTGCTTGTATTCTGCATAATTTCTGTATTCGATCACTTCGTTCATCACATTGCCTCCATAAAATCATTTTCCAGTGCATCCACCAGCAAGGTTCCCTGTAATCTTCCATGCCAGATCAGCTTCTTTTCTTCTCTTAACTGCTTATATCCATCTTTTCTTGCCTTGTCGCTCTTTTCTGCCAGTTTTTTATCTTCTGCCGACAGATTTTTCTTTACCCACTGCTGCCACTTTCTCAAAAACGGAAGTGCATCATCAAGATCTTTATATGCCTCATTCAGCACTGACTTTTTCTGTCTTATATTTCCTCCCGGCTCAATCTCCAGTGTGTACCACGGCACATCCGGCTTATCTGTCCTCCGCAGGAATAGCAGATATGTCTCCCTGATATCCATCCGCTGAAAATAAATGTCGCATGTGTGGATGCAGTGTTTTAAAACAATGCCTTCCTCGTAAACGTCCCTAATGCTTTCTGGTGATACGATGCAGTATCTGCCGTCACTGTATTCATATTTTTTCAGTTCCCCTGATTCCAACAGTTTCTTTGCATTTTTGAATTTCTTTTCCTTTTCCCGGATCTCTTTTGCTGAATCCTTAAGTGATATCCTCGCCACCAGTTCATTGTGTGCCACTGTGAGGTCTTTCGGTTTTAAAAGCAGTTCTACCGTGCAGTCCATTTTCATTTTCTGCATCATGTCCACATAATCGCACCAGTCACTCCACAGATAACGCATATTCTCTTTTCTTCCAAGTGATCTTCTGTCCTCCTGCTGTTTTCTCAGATAGTTGCAGACTTTGTGTATGGATAGATATTGAAAAGGATTTTTGCGTTTTGTGTCTTCCGGGTAGATGTCTGCCTCGCATAAGGTCCTGATGTCTTCATCCTGGTATATGGTGTTATTTCTCTTTTCTTCCTGCAGCCACTTCAAAATCTTTCCGTCCCCATTTATATCCTTTAGTCTTTTTAACCTCCCCTTATCAATGCAGAGCATCTTTCCAAGTTCATGTGCATTTTCATTTTTCTGTGTTTCTTTGTACGCCCAGTCGCTCAATATATATTTTCCAAGCTCTGTAAGTCCTGCTTTCATGCACATTTCTATCAGCGGTCTCTTTTTCTCCATCACCAGATAACGCCCTACATCCTCTGAACATCCACTTTTTACTGCAATCGGATATGATGACTTTGAAGTTTTGAAAACACTCGAAATATTTCTTGTATATATTCTCGTATCATCTGTTGGTATAAAATCTATATTTATCGCATACCAGCATGTTCTCCGTCTCTTATACTCTCCGTATTCATAGGTTTTGATTTCGTTTTCCCGTACAATCTGTCTGTGTGTCTCTATTTCCCAGAATTTACACTCATTTACATTTTTAGTGTCTGTTACATCCCTTCGCCCTGCTACAAACCTGCGCTGGATAAGTCCATCTTTATACCGCTGGATGCAGGTAAACGCTTTGCCTCTCGTTCTTATGTCGTTTCTTTTTTTTGCGCGTGAGATATAAGTTACAAGTTTATGACATACCGGGCATTTTCCCTGCATATGATGTTTAGGTACTATTTTAAGCGGCACTGTCTTCAGACATGATGTACAGTAACCCGTCTTTGCCCCTGCACCTTTATAGTAGATAAAATTGCTACCCTCAAATCCATTGTGCTGATACCAGTCTCTAAAACCTTTTGGTGGCTCTCCTATCTGTTTCATTACTTCATCCCACTTATCTATCTGCTCATTTATCCTCTTATCTTCCCGTCTTCTTTTACAACTCTGCTGCCATTCCATGATCCCGGCGCTTCCTGCATGCTTGGTTCCAAGCAGTTTTTTTATCGTATATATGCCTCCAGCATTAAAATACATGTATGTATCGTATTTTCTGTTATACCAGTAACCTTCTTCCAGATTATCGATCATTGCTTTACGCCACTTATACGTTCCGTCTTCCTGTCTCTCTCTTGTGGTATAGCTTTCTCCCTCATAATTGATGAAAATATCCCATTTTGGTTTCAAGATATCCTTCTCGATATCCTCTCTCGTGCAGATTGAGACTTTTAATATTCCATCTAACTGCTGACATCTTGCAGCTACCCAATACTTGTATTCATGTACTTTTTTAGACCAATCTTTCTTTTCGCCCGGCATTTTCAATGCGTCTATCATGCTCTTTGTCGCGTTCAGTGTCCGGAGCTTTTCCAGTTCTTTTTTATTCATTCTGCCACCTTCCCATCTACGCCATAAAATACATTTTCTTCAATTCCGTCCGTTCCCACCTCAAATACTCCGGCGTCTGTTATCTCTCCATTACTGTCTTCTTTGGCAATGTAAAGCATATCGCCCTTCTTTCCCTTTGCCTTTGGGTGTTTTCCTCTTACGAGCACATGACCTGTCCCTGCCGCATTTCCATTGTCTTTTCTTACAACTGAATCATCTTCTGCTTTTGGATGCTGCGACATCCAGATAAGTCCTCTCGTGTACATCTCTGCTTTTGATATCTCTCTCAACAGAGTGATCTCCGGTGCTGATATCCTGCTGTTAACACCATCCTCGTCAATGTTTCCTCCAAGTTCTACCAGAAAATAACGGTCATCCGGCTTATCATAATAACTCAATACTCCCAGTGGGTTATCTGTTGCGTGGAATCCGTCCCGTCCGCAGTGTGCACTTTCTTCTGTATACTTCACTCCCTGCTTATACTGGAATGTTCCTTTTCCCATTGTGCAGGTGAGATCACTATGAAATCCTTTATAAGCAAGCATCTTTTTATTCTCCTAAGTAATATTTTCTGGCTATATCTCTTACCTGTGCCCTGTTTGGTATGCCAAGGTAAAGCGGACCTCTGAAATTTTCCAGCTTTCCATTATGATTTACTTTTGTAATCTTAATGATTTCATCATTTACCTGTACCTTGTTCTCAAAAGCAAACTGTATCAGCTTCGCCATGCATTCTTTTAAACTTTTATCCTTTTTTCTGACTGCTGCACATAAAGCTTCATTTTCTACACATTCTTCTGCCACAGTATCTTTCCAGTCTTCCATGATGCCTGCAATCTTCAATTCTTCACTTTCCACCTTTAATTTCCCGATTGCTGCCATCTGCTTGCTCGCCAATTCTTCCACGTCTCCTGCTGCATAATCCTCTGCATCATACTCACTCAGACCATTTTCCACTGCCAGAACCTTAAGGCTCTCAATATCTCCCTCTGCTTTCAGTCCTTCTGCGGTTGCATTTAATTCTTCTGCGGAGTCAAATTCTCCAAATCTTTCAAATAATGCCATAATTTATCTCTCCTTCATCTTGATCTCTTGCCACAAACTCTCGGTATAAGCGTTTCTTTGGTTTAATAAAATTCTGACCAGATTTCCCTGCATGAGCCTGTCCAGTTCCTGCCACTTATCCCGGTTTTTTATCTCGTGACCGTCCGACCTCGTCCAGTCGTTCTGTTTCCAGCGTTTTACATACTCTGCATCCTCATATCCGTTGTAGAGGTACTTGGATTCCGTGTAGATGGTCAGTATACATTTTTCCCGCATCCGGTGTAGTGCCATGATCAGAGCTTCCAGTGTCGAACAGTTCTCATTTTGCTGTTGCACCGGTACAACTTCCTTGATTACCGCCGGGTACTTGCTGTTTTCTTTGTAATATTCCAGCGCATATCCTATATGTCCGTCCTGCTGCCATCTGCCCCTGATCCCGGTCACTATGTAAATGCTCACTTCTTTCATCCGCTGTCGCCTCTTTCCAATGGTTTTATTCTTATCTCCGTGTAACGCAGATAAGATAAGCCTGTGTATTTATTAACTCCGCACACCACGCTTTCCGGATCGATGTAATATCCCGGTGTCGGCTCTGGTCCATTTTTTATGATTTTTCTGACCGTCCATCTGTAGTACTTTTTTCGTTCCGGTTCTTTTGTGACCAGATTTTTTGAACATGAATATGTGGAACACTCTTTTTTCTCCTCCGGTGTAAATAGTGATAGCTGCTCGTTTCCATCCTCGTTTTCGTCTGGCAGTGGTTTTGTAATATAATTTGCCAGACGACGGAAATCTCCATCCTCATACAATGGTGTGAAATTCACATATCCGTGTTTCTTCCAGTACCTCTGGATCAGTTCATCTGTTGCCGGCTCTCCGCGTATCTTATTCACTACAATGTGTATATGTATTCCGCCTTTTTTTCCTATCTCGATACGCATGATCCATAAAAGCTGATTCCCCCTCTTTTTGTACGCCCTTCTCATGTTCTGCCAGAAATTAGTCATTATCTTTTTTATCTTCTGCAATGACATTCTTGTGCCCTCTGGGAAAGTCAGTGTTGTCCAGAGATCTCCTTCGTAGAAATTCCATCTGATCTTTCTCCACACTTCTCTCTCTTTCTTCCACTGGTTCTGTTTTTTAATCTGCTCCGGAGTGGCTTTCTTCTTTTTCTGTCTCTTCTCTCCCTTCGCTCCGTATTTTCCCTCCCATTTATACTCAATGTCATTGCTGTTTAAAAACTCGTATGTGTCCTTCCAATACATGTCTACCTCTAAATGTTTCTAAGTTTAATATACTTATATTGTTAAATAGACCGGGTGAAAATCCCCGTTTTCCTTGCATTTTCAGGCTTTTTGTGGTAATATAATTACAGAGTTTATGCGTGAAAACAAAACTCCTGCGATTAAGAAATGGCCGTTTCTTAATCGCTTTTTCTTTTTACCAATGCCATGACATCCTCATACGTCATACGCTGCATGTCAAAGCCTCTCCTGATGCACTCAAACCCTGCCCTGATACATTTTTCTTCGCTGAACAGTCCTTCTATCGGTTCGTCTCCCTGCCTGTCTCCGAAAAGCTCTGTGCGCTCTTTCTCCGGCAGCCGTATGAACACTGCGACTATCCCTGCCCTTTCCCTTGTCAGCTTTGCTTCTGCATATTCCTTTTTTCTGTAATGATGCTGGAATATGTCAGCCTGCAGGATCAGCTTTCTTTTTAGGTCTGCATCCTGTATCATCTGGTCCACCTGCTTTCCTGAATGCTTCCTTCACTTTTTTCTCGTTGAACATCTCTAAGAGCCTGTCCAATGCTTCCCTGTCCATCTCAATGAACCCAGCAACGAACACTGTGTTTATGTATGTCCACTTTGCCTTGCAGTAATTGCCTGCTGCCATCTCCTGCTCGAATCTGTTCGGCTGTTTGAAGATCTTTTCCACAACCTCAGTCACGGTCAGCATAGAACACCTCCGTTCTCATAAGGTATTTAAAACCATATAATCGTTCTGTATTAAATTCTTTCTCCACTTCTTTATACATGGTCAGATATTCTTCGTCTGTGATTACTTTCATGCCATTCATCAGCACAAGCATTCCTGTTAATTTGTGCCGGTATTCCTCGGTATATTCTGCCTTGATCTGAGCAGCAACCTTTATTTCGCTTAAACATTTGAGGAAAATAGCGAACCATGTTCTATATTCCGCTATCATTTTTTCTTTCATACTCAATCCTCATACTCTCTGAATCTCGGTTTGAAGCCCCAGCAAAACATTAACAGTCCGACGACCGCACTTATCAGAAGTCCTGCTGTTCCGCACACTGCAAATGCTATCAGTCCAATCCAACCAATCAAGTCTCGCATGTCTCTTCCCCTTTCCATACATAGCCTGTATATTCCCAAAAAAGTTTTGGAGATATGTATGGATTACACCTTGTCCCATTTCTTGGACACGATCCGATTGGAAGCCATCCTTGTTCAATTCCTTCTCTTACATAGGTCTCTGATTTTCCCATTACCTTTGCAGCAACACTTGTTGGTACACCGCCGATTCCAAACTCTGGCACCTGCATATTAGAAACCAGTTCTCTAGCGATTTTTTCTACGGTTGCATTTTCTATAGTTTTGTTTTCCATAAATTCTTCCAGATTCATGATTTATTTTTTCTCCTTTCAAGCGGTGACAATTTGTCGCCATTTCATTACTGCTGTACCTGCAATTTTTTCTCGTCTTCCTGCTTCTGGTGTGCGATCGCCATTCCTTCGCCAAGACCTAACAGATAACTCTTGTCGCTCTCTGCCAGCTTCGGGATCAGCTTTCCAAAAGTTTCTAAGATCTGTTTTTCTTTCTCTGACATATGTGTCACCTCTTTTCTCTTTCCTTTATATGTGGTACGCTCTCCTTACAGGACGTTGCACCGTCCGAGTATCTGCGAAAGGAGATTTTCTATGACTGTAGATTTAGATTCCACTGATATTATGTTTATCTATGGAACATTCAAAAAGAAGCTTGCCGAACTTGACGTAATAGCTTCTCGCCCAGACTGTCCTTTTGATAAGCAATCCATTGATCAGCAGAAAAAATTATATTTATCTGTTACAGATAAGCTTGGTCAGCAGGTTCCAAATTTACTAAAGATGGATAATTATCTCTAATCAGAAGCCTTTGTCTCTTCAAAGGCTTCTTTCCATCTTTCCATTTCTGCCAATGGCGGTTTAAACTTCTCAATTGTTATTACAAAAATGTCCTTTCCGATTAAAACTCCCCTTGTGTAGAAGTCTTTTCCTTTCAATATTGCTTTAATTAAAATTTTCCAAAACATATTTCACTTCGCTTTCTCCTTTCTGTTTGCTTGATTTGTTGTTGATAGCACAATAATATGTCTTGTTAACACATTTGTCAATACATTTTTGTTGTTTTTAGCACTTTTTGTTGCTTATAGCACTTTTTATGTTGACTTTTTTATTTGTACGTGCATATAATTGAGAAAAAAGAAAGGAGGAGTGCTTAATGAATGATCGTTTAAAGAAATTAAGAAAAGCCTTAGATCTTACTCAGCAAGAGTTTGCTGACCGAATTGGTGTCAAAAGAAATTCGTTAGCTAATTATGAGACTGGGCGAAATACTCCGATTGACGCGATTATCGTATCTATCTGTCGAGAATTTAATGTTAATGAGGAATGGCTTCGTACCGGAGCAGGTGATATGTTTCTTCCAGTCGATCGTAATACAGATCTTGCCAGACTGACCAAGCTTTTATTAAATGAAGAAAATGATTCATTTAAAAACCGTTTTGTCTCCATGTTGGCAAATTTAACTGTGGAAGAATGGGAGTTCTTAGAGCGTAAGGCAAAAGAGCTTGCCGGAATTGATGATAAAAATAAGGACTAGGCATCATTCCTAGTCCTCGTTTTTCAAAAGAGTTTTCAAAAGTGTATAAATATAATTAAGATATGTCTCATTATCCATTGTATTTACCATTTTAATAATTTCCTCTTTTGTTTTGTCCATCGCCCCGCCCCCCTTTGTTTCAACATATCATATTTTTTATGAATTACAATAACTGGCGACACGATTTCCGTGATTGCGGAAATCTACACAGATTTACTGATTTTATAAATAATAGATGTTATGATTTATTTATATTCGCTGTCAAAAAGGTCTGTGATTTTTACATCAAGAGCTTTTGCGATTGCTTCCAGTTGATACAGGGTTGGCGATATTTTTTCATTCTCAATATCATTAAGTGTTGTTTTGCTTATCTTAGACATCTGCTCTAACTGTTTTAATGTGATATTCTTCTCTGCTCTAGCTTGCCATGTTTTTACTTTCATCACATTATTTTAGCAAAATGTATTACTTATTTTTATTGGGATATTCTGGAAATAAATTTTATATATAATGCTTCCATGTTATAATTTCTATTACAAATATCGGATTAGGGGGCTTATGTATGAAAAAAACAATACCACTTTTTACACTATTAATTATCATAGCTTTTTCTTCGATGGTATATGCTCATCCAGGAAAAACAGATGAAAATGGTGGACATTACGACCGATCAACTGGAGAATATCATTATCACCATGGTTACCCGGCACATCAACATGCTGGCGGTGTATGTCCATATGATTTTGATGATAATACCAAACATTCTGAAAGTAAATCTGTTTCAGATGTCTCTGTATCACCAGACACTCCAATACTCAGTTTTCTCTCAGAATATAATATTTTTGCTGTAATTTCCATTGGTTTTATATGTTGTTTTACCATTTGTGTATTTATTTATTATATTTTTACATCTAATCATCCTTCTACAAATAACGATGTCTCAGAAGAAAACTCTTCTAAGAGTCATAAGATTTTATCATTTATTTTTTTGACATTATACTTAGAATATAATATTCTTGTCCTTATATATGACTGGATGGCAGATGTTGTTTTTAAAGTTCTTGCTATAGGTGGTATTCTTGCTCTTTTATCAATGGTTGTTTGGTTATTAGAATTTTTTCCTGTATTCACTAAGAAATTTATACAAAAGATATCACATTCTTTTGCCTATGCAGGATATGCAATTTTATTCTTATCAATTATACCTATTCTACTAGCATCTTTTTTAAATAGATAAAAATACCGCTCTCAGTACTGAAATGCTAAGAGCAACTACACAGAACAATGATTAGTTGCACCAGTGCAACTTTATGTTAATACTATTTTCAGTTGGTGACAATTTGTCACCATCTAAAAATGCCCCCGGCACTATAAATACCGGAGGCACAAGCTTTGGAATGATCCAATAGCCCTAGCAAGCATATTGTATCATTCGAAGGCAGCTACCGCAAGCGTTTATCTGCGCTGGCTGTTATTTTTTATACTCAAAATAGAAAGGATTGATACAATGAGACTGCCAAATGGTTATGGAAGCGTTACAAAGCTTTCCGGAAAAAGAAGAAATCCTTATGTCGTCCGCATTAGTGGCGCTCCTGAATGGGATGATGAAAAACAAGATTTTGTGCGGAAGCGCATGATTCTTGGGTACTATAAAGACCGTAAGTCTGCTTTACAGGCATTGTCTGATTATAATGACTCACCCTATTCTCTCAGCGACAATAACTCTACGTTTTCGGATCTGTGGGAGGAATGGAAGAAAACAAATTATCCCAAACTGTCTGCTTCCTCTGTGACCAGTAAGGAATGTGCTTACAGATATTGTAAAGCAATTTCCAATTTCCGTATTCGTGATATTACAATTGATATGCTTGATCACGTGATTGCTGAATGCACTAAGTCCTCTTCCACAAAGAAAAATATCCGCACTGTAATGTCTGCAGTCTTTCAGCTTGCATTACGTAAAAATCTTGTGCTTAAAGATTTATCACTGCAAGTTAAAATTGAATCATCAGAGCCAACTTTTGAGCGAATTGTATACTCTTCAAAAGAGATTTCCATACTCTGGGCGAATCAGTCAAAATGGCAGGTGCGCATCCTGTTAGTATTGCTTTATACCGGTATGCGTGTAAACGAATTTTTAAAGAATGACCTATGCAATGTCGATCTGGAAAATAAGACTATTTATGTTCCAAAAGAACTTGCAAAAAACAGATCCTCTATCCGGACAATTCCTATTCATGAGAAAATTCTCCCAATTATAAAGGATTTTTATGATACTGCTGCCCGGTTTGGCAAAGATAAGATTGCGATAAATAATAACGGTACGGTGATCACCTATAACAATTTTGTATCCAGAGAGCTTCCTAAAATAAATGAACTTACCGGCACTATCCACCGATTTCACGATACCAGGCATACTTTTGTCACTCGCGCTACCGAATTAAATTTAAAAGAAGTTGTCCTCCAGAAGATTATCGGACATGAAGCAGATAATACTATGCGTAAGGTATACACTCACATTTCAACTGAAGAAATGTCCTCTGAAATCAATAAATTATTCTACTGATTTGTTACCAATACGTTACCAGTGTGTTACCAATAGCATAATTTTCCAGCTTCTTAAGTAAAATTGCACAAAAAGAAAAACCCCGGAAATACAAGCTTCCGGGGCTGTCTGTTATTAATTGTTATTAAAAACTGCTTATCCGCATTAAACGCGTGATAAATATTCACCTGTACGTGTATCAATCTTGATCACATCATCCTGCTCAACGAACAATGGAACATATACAGTTGCACCAGTCTCAACAACTGCCGGTTTTGTAGCACCTGTAGCTGTATCGCCTTTGAATCCTGGCTCTGTATCTGTAATCTTTAACTCTACGAAGAGAGGTGGCTCTACGGAGAATACGCTTCCGTTATGGGAACATAACTTAACCATCTCGTTCTCTTTTACAAATTTTAATGCATCACCGATATCATCTTTGGATAATGCGATCTGGTCATATGTCTCAACATCCATGAAATAATATAAATCACCATCAGCATATAAGTACTGATAATCTTTTCTCTCGATACGTGCCTGAGGACATTTCTCTGTCGGACGGAATGTCTTCTCAACTACACCGCCACTCTTAATATTCTTTAACTTAGTTCTTACAAATGCTGCACCTTTACCTGGTTTAACATGCTGGAATTCGATAATCTGATAAATGTTACCTTCTAATTCAATAGTGATACCATTTCTGAAATCGCCTGCTGAAATCATTCAAACTTCCTCCTTAAAAAAATGCGTGCGAGCACAAGGCTCTCTGATTTCTCTATTCTATAATAAATAGCTGCACTTTTCAAGCTTTTTTTGTGGAAACACCATGTTTCTCTGAATAAAAAGCTATCTTTTTCCCATATTTTCTAGTTTCTTGTCTCAATTTCATGGATCATATCAATTCTTGTCTGATGTCTTCCACCCTGAAATTCTGCATCTAAATATGCTTTTACAATGTCTTTTGCAAGCTCACTGCCGACAATACGTGCGCCAAATGCAATAATATTGGCATTATTATGCTCTTTTACCAGTCTTGCAGTTGCGCAGTCGGAACATACTGCTGCGCGGACACCGTTTACCTTGTTTGCTGCGATGGAGATTCCTACTCCGGTACCGCAGATGAGGATTCCGCAGTCAGCCTCGCCGCTTATAACTGCACGTCCTACTTTCTCTCCGAACTCCGGGTAATTGCAGCTCTCATTGCCATCTGTTCCAAAGTTTACAACTTCATGTCCAAGACTTTTCACATAGTCCATGATGATAAATTTTAATTCTGTTGCTGCATGATCGTTTCCAATTGCGATTTTCATTTTTAATGACTCCTTTTTCTTTCTATCTGTACGGTCTGATGCCGTTATTTACCTGTTTTGCTTCTTCCGATATCTGGCATAGAAAAATAAAACAATTTTTTCCAGATACCTTTTTAATACGATCTGAATCTCCTCTTTCGGATGGATTGGTTTCACCAGAATGGTTCTGATTCCGGCAAGATTGGCACCGTAAACATCCGTAAAAATCTGATCTCCGATGAAAATGGTATTCGTGGTATCTGTTCCCATCTCCTGCATTGCCTTGCGGTAATTTCCCGGTTTTGGCTTTCCTGCTTTATAAATATAAGAAACATGTACCGCATCATTGAACAGTTTTACGCGCGGTTCTTTGTTGTTTGACAACAGCATACACTGAAACCCCAATTCCTTTAAATGTGCAAATAAAGCACATGCCCGCTCGTCTGCCGGTGCACCATGCGGCACCAGTGTATTATCAATATCAAAAATGATTCCACGATAGCCCTCCTCATAGAGTCTGTCAAAATCAATCACATATGTGGAATCTAAATATTCTCCGGGATAAAATTTTTCCAACATGAATGTTTGTCCTTTTCACTTTCTTTTTCGCAGAAAAATACCGTATGAATTTCATACGGTATCATAAATCATTTATAACCAGAAGTTTTCTTCTTCTCTTACCTGTTTCAGCTTCTCCGTAGATGCAAACGCATCGTCACCAACAAAGAACTGATACTGCTGCAATACCTGATCTTTTTTCAAATCAGACAATGCTTTTTCCACATCCAGCTTTGAAATATCACTGTCGACGCCTTTCAAATCGTAAGACGCATCGGGCTGATATTTTGAATTAAAATCGGCAACTCCGTAATCTTCTTTCTGTGCTGCCGGTATCTGTTCGACTTTTGCATCCGTACTATCATTCTGTTCCACAGTACCTGTTACCGGTATCTGCTCGCTCTCCCTTGCCTCCTGAATCTGCTGGCTTCGAACTTCATTTATCTTTATGGAATTGTAATCATAAAATCCCGCGCCTGTGCGGATCCCCGATATATTCATACAATCTTCTCCACTAAAACAATATCATAAACATTCAATGCTGAGCTTCGCTACTATAAACGCAACTCTGTTCTTCATGATATAATATCGACAAATCTGTTTTAGAACTTAACCCCTATTTATCAAGCATCTTTTTCAATTCGCTCATAAAAGTATTCACATCCTTAAATTCACGGTAAACAGATGCAAAACGTACATATGCAACGGAATCGAGATTCTTGATCTTATCCATTACGATCTCTCCGATCGATGTACTTGGGATTTCTTTTTCCTCTCTGTTAAAGATCTCTGTTTCAACTTCATCGACAAGCTGATTGATCTGATTCACAGAAATCGGTCTCTTATGGCATGCTCTTAATACACCGGCTTCGATCTTGGAACGATCATACTGTTCACGGGCATTATCCTTCTTAATGACGATGAGTGGAATGGTCTCCACTTTCTCGTATGTCGTAAATCTCTTCCCACAATCATCACAAAGTCTTCTTCGGCGGATGGAATTATTATCATCTGCCGGTCTTGAGTCAATGACTCTTGTGTTTTCGCTGCTGCAAAAAGGACACTTCATAATCACTACCTCCAACCCATTAACCCCTATTATTTTCTAGTATATATGTCCTTTTTGCGATTGTCAACGAAATATTTTTTAAGATATACTTCTGTAAATTTGTACCAGTTTTATGCAAGCATTTCCTTTGCGAGTTCTTCCATTTTGGCAACATCTGTGTCTTTCATTGTGGATTTGATGCTCACAACATTCTCACATACGTTTACCTCTTTCATACCCTCGAGAATACCCTTCATGCCTTTTGCTGCGCAAGGTGCCCATGAACCGTTCTCGATCAGTCCGAAAGTACGTTTCTGGAGATTCTTATGTACAAGGCGGTGCAGGAAATCTTCCATCGGAGGAAATACTCCTGCATCATAGGAAGCTGCTGCAAGAATGATCTTTCCATAGCGGAAAGCATCTGCAACTGCCTCTGCCATATCGTCTCTGGTCAGATCCATAAATACTACTTTGGATGCCCCGTTTGCACGGAGTACTTCTACCATTTTTTCAGCGGCTGCTTTTGTATTTCCATGAATGGATGCGCAGGCAACTAAAACACCGTCCTCTTCCGGCTCGTAGCTGCTCCATGTAAGATATTTTCCGATATAAAAACCAAGGTTGTCTTTCAAAATCGGACCATGTAATGGACAAATCGTCTGAATGTCTAATGCTGCCGCTTTTTTGAGCAGTGTCTGAACCTGCACACCGTATTTTCCAACGATATTGATAAAGTATCTTCTCGCCTCGTCTGTCCACTCTTCTTCTGCGCTCAATGCACCGAATTTTCCGAATCCGTCTGCGGAGAAAAGGATTTTTTCCGTCTCTTCATATTCCACCATGACCTCCGGCCAGTGTACCATCGGTGCCATCACAAAATGCAGCTTATGTGTTCCGAGCTCTAATGTATCTCCCTCTTTTACCACAAGGCAGCGCTCTTCTAAATGTGCGATATCAAAAAACTGTGGCAGCATCGCTTTTGCCTTTGCGCTCAGTACAAGCTGTGCCTGTGGGAATTTGTCTGCCGCACATTTGATATTTGCCGCATGATCCGGCTCTAAATGGGAAATGACAAGATAGTCTACCGTTCTTCCGTTTAACACATTCTCAAGATTTGCAAACCACTCATCTGTTTTCCGCTCATCAATGGTATCCATAACCGCAACTTTTTCATCCAGGATCACATAGGAATTATAAGAAACTCCGTTCGGGATCTGGTACTGGCTCTCGAATAAATCTAATGTGGTATCGTCTGCTCCGATATACTTTACTGCTTCTGAAATATAGGTATCTTTCATAATGGCCTCCATATGTTTTTATCATCTAATAATAGGAATTATTACTGACATCAAGATAATACTTTGTGATGAAAATGTCAATGTTTTTCCTTTTCATTATGCTTATTTTTATACTACAAAATCTTCGTTGTCCACTTCGAGCAGTCCCACACTTCATTGACAATGTCCTGATAAAATTCCGGTTCATGGCAGATCAGAAGGATACTGCCGCGGTATTCCTGAAGCGCACGTTTTAATTCGTCCTTCGCATCGACATCCAGGTGGTTGGTCGGCTCGTCTAAGAGCAGAACATTGGTCGATTTATTGATCAATTTGCAGAGTCTTACCTTTGCCTGCTCTCCACCGCTTAACACGCGGACAAGGCTTTCGATATGTTTGGTCGTAAGTCCGCATTTTGCAAGGGCAGAACGCACTTCGTACTGGCTGAAAGACGGGAATTCTTCCCAAATCTCATCGATACAGGTGTTCCTGTTCTCGCCTTTGATCTCCTGCTCAAAATATCCGATCTCTAAATTCTCGCCGAGTTCCACAGAACCGCCAAGCGATGGGATCAATCCTAAAATACTCTTTAACAGTGTCGTCTTACCGATTCCATTTGCGCCGACAAGTGCGATTTTATGTCCACGCTCCATGGAGATATTTAACGGTTTTGACAGCGGTTCGTCATATCCGATCACAAGGTCTTTCGTCTCGAAAATATAGCGTCCCGGTGTTCTTCCGAGTTTGAAATTAAATTCCGGCTTCGGACGCTCGGCAGCAAGCTCAATGACATCCATTTTGTCTAACTTCTTCTGGCGGGACATTGCCATATTTCTTGTGGCAACACGCGCTTTGTTCCGGGCGACAAAATCCTTTAACTCACTGATCTCCTGCTGCTGTTTGCGGTAAGCTGCCTCTAACTGGGACTTTTTCACCTCATAGACTTCCTGAAACTTATCGTAATCCCCGACATACCGGTCCAGACGCTGATTTTCCATATGGTAAATAATATTCACAACGTCATTCAAAAACGGAATATCGTGAGAGATTAAGATAAACGCATTCTCATACTCCTGCAGATAACGTTTCAACCACGCGATGTGCTCTGCGTCAAGATAGTTCGTCGGCTCGTCTAAAAGAAGAATGTCCGGTTTTTCCAGCAAAAGCTTTGCCAGAAGAACTTTCATACGCTGTCCGCCGCTTAAATCCGTGACATCATGAGACAGTCCAAGCTCAAGCAGTCCAAGCGCTCTCGCCACTTCCTCCACCTTCGTGTCAATGATGTAAAAATCGTGCATGGTCAATGTATCCTGGATCACACCGAGTTCTTCCATCATCGCATCCATCTCGTCCGGTGCCGCCTCACCAAGCCTGTCACAGATTTGGTTCATGTTTTCTTCGAGTTCAAACAGCCATGCGAACGCCGATTTTAACACACTCTCGATTGTCATGCCTTTGGTCAGTGTGGAGTGCTGGTCGAGATAACCGACACGGACGTTTTTCGCCCATTCCACTTTTCCCTCGTCCGGCATAAGCTTTCCGGTCACGATATTCATAAATGTGGATTTTCCCTCGCCGTTGGCGCCGACTAATCCGATGTGTTCTCCCTTCAAAAGCCGGAAAGACACGTCATTAAAAATTGCCCTGTCACCAAATCCGTGTGTCAGGTGTTCCACGTTTAAAATACTCATACTGAATCCTTTCGTTTTTAATTACATTGTTCAATTTTTCACAATTTGCTCTACTCTGGTGGGAAGTTTCGCAGTTATTTTTTACTTGTACAACATCTTCTTCGTCTTTTTCAGGACATGGAAATATGCCGGGAATAAAAATGCATCCGCAAAGATCCATGCCACCGGGCTTGCAAAGCACGCTGCCACGTAGCCGAAAACAGGCACAAACGCAAATCCGACTAATGTTCTTGCAACCATCTCAAACACTCCTGCCAGAATAGCAAATTTGCTGTAGCCCATTCCCTGGATCAGGAAACGCACGATGTTGACAAATGCCAGTGGGATATAGAATGCACTGTTGATCAGCAAAAACAGTCCTGCATTGGAAACGACTTCCGGCTCTGCCTCTCCGACAAAGAAGCCTGCCAGCGTCCCACGGAAAACGAACATAATGACAAATGCCAGCACCGCATACGCACATCCGAGAATGGACGCCGCCTTTAAGCCTCCGGAGACACGGTCCAGTTTTTTTGCCCCGACATTCTGACCGCCATAGGTTGCCATCGTAGAACCCAACGCATCAAACGGGCAGCAGAAAAACATTCCGATCTTGCTTCCGGCTGTCATTGCGGCAACCGCATGAGAGCCAAGGGAGTTGACCGCACTCTGTAAGATAACGCTTCCGATCGCCGTGATGGAATACTGCAGTCCCATCGGAACGCCCATTCCACACAATGTCATCATGTACGTTTTATTTACCTGCATTTCCTCTTTTTCCGGATGCAGTATCTCAAAATGTCTGATACTGTAAATAAGGCATCCTACACCGGAGATCAGCTGTGAGATCACCGTTGCCCATGCTGCACCTTCCACTCCGGTTCCGAGCACTACGATAAAAAACAGATCCAGTCCGATATTAATGACCGCAGCGATCACCAGAAACACAACCGGTGTCCTGCTGTCCCCCATGGAACGGATAATTCCCGAAACCAGATTGTACAGATAGGTGACCGGAATCCCCCAGAAAATAATCACAATGTAACGGTATGCACCGTCAATGATATTTTCCGGCGTGCGCATCAGCTCCAGGATCGGCATACAGAAGATGACCGTCACGATCGTCATTACCACCGCAAAAATCGCAGAGAGGTAAATGGCGTTCATCATAAAACCACGCATGCCCTTATAGTCTCCTGCGCCGAATTTGTGTGCCAGAGGAATCGCAAATCCGTTGCACACTCCCATACAGAATCCGATGATAAGAAAGTTGACGGAGCCTGTGGAACCTACCGCTGCAAGGTCATCTACTCCGAGAAAACGTCCTACGATCAACGTATCCATCAGATTGTAAAACTGCTGAAATAAAAATCCAAACAAAAGTGGTACGGAAAATCCAAGAATCAGCTTCATTGGCGATCCGTTTGTCATATCCTTCGTCATATCTTTTTCCCTCGAAAAAATTGTGGTGATATCACATATCACCACAATAAGTATTAAAAACTTCAAAAAACGTATCCGTCTTCATCCCGGAACCTGTCTCAAGTTCCAGATTCTCCCAGAGTTCTTCGTTGATATTCGAACTCAGGGAAGAAACAAATCCATTGTATTCATCATCAAAAGCTTCTTTTTCTCTTTTGTCTACAATATTGGCTTTGTTCGCCTCCGTCAGCTCCTGATTGTATTTGTTCAGGCATTTAATGAAATAAAAGCCTCCATCCACTGTGATCTTACCGGAAACCTCATCATTTTCCATCTGAAATGCGATCTCTTCTACCGCAGCCGGGAGGTCATCCCTGGAAATATTTACCTGAATGCTGCCAAGCTCATTATAATTATTGGCGAGTGTTGCAAAATCTTCTCCCTGGGCTAATCTGGATGCGATCTCATTTGCCCGGCTCTCATCCGAAACAAAAATCTGCATGATCTCCATCACCCGTGCCTCATCATCGCTGACCTCCTCATTCACAGCTTTTGTGAGTGAATGGTACACTTTCTGTGCCAGCGCATAATGCTCATAGTACTCTTTGATGTCACTCTCCGAAACGCCCATATAGGCAGTCTCCTCCTCCGTGAGCGAGGCAAAGTACTCCTCTGCCGCCTGAGCAGTCTTTTCCTTTTCTTCTTCGGAAAGTTCCATCTCTTTTTCTTTTGCAAGCTGGTCTAAGCAGACCACCTGTGCCAGCTCCTGCATTGTGATATTTTTCACATAGTTTTCCAGGGAACTGTCTCCAAAATCATGCTGCCAGAGATCGAGTCCATAGGCTGTTCCATAAATATTCTGGTAGTTCACCAGATATACCTTCGCCTCTTTCAGCCCGCAGGACACATTTCCAATGCGAAATACCTGACGGTTGTTCAATGTGTTTGAAACAATCACTTCCTTATTTCCTATCTTACATCCTGTGAGCAGAAAGGAAAAGCAGAGCAGGCATATCAGTGTCATTTTTTTTCTGTTTTTTTTCATGCTGTTCATTTAAGCTTCCATAGCTTTTAAAATGCTTCTCGCAACAGAGATTCCGTTTGCGGATGCCTGCTGCAGTCCACGGGTTACCGATGCTCCGTCACCAATGGCACGAAGACCTTTTACGCTTGTCTCAAAGTCTTTGTTTACCACAACCTTGTTCGAGTAGAATTTTACTTCGACACCATATAATAAAGTCTCATCACTTGCAATACCCGGCGTTACCTTATCAAGTGCAAGGATCATCTCCTCGATGTCCACCATAATACGATGTGGGAATACAAGGGAAAGATCTCCCGGTACTGCATCCTTTAACGTAGGGATCAGGTTATTTCTGCAGAGACGCTCCTCTGTCGTTCTTCTTCCTCTTCTGAAATCACCGAAGGTCTGTACCAGGATTTTTCCATCGCAGAGCATGTTGGAAAGCTGTGCGATCTGCTTGCCGTATTCGATCGGTGTTTTGAATGGTTTTGTAAAATTCTTGGATACAAGGATTGCAAAGTTGGTATTGTTTGTCTTTAAATCTTTGGATTTGTAAGCGTGTCCGTTTACAACTGCAAGTCCGTTGTCGTAGTACTCTGTCGCAACTTCACCGGATGGATTCGTACAGAAGGTACGTACTTTATCGTCAAATGTCGGTGTATGGTAAACTAATTTTGCCTCGTAAAGGTTATCATTTAAAAATTCCATAACCTCGTCACGCACTTCCACACGGACACCGATATCTACCGTACCAACCTGCGTCTCGATCCCATGACCGTTACAGATGTGTGAGAACCAATCTGCTCCCTCACGTCCGACTGCCGAAACAACCTCTTTTGCATGGTATGTTTCATCTTTGTCTGTCACAAGTCCTTTTACCTGGCCATCTTCAATGATGATATCTTTGACCATGGTATTGAACTCCATCTCAACACCCTGCTCTAACAGATGCTCCTGCAATCTGGAATAAATCTTATATCCTTCCTCTGTTCCAAGGTGACGGATCGGACATTCGATGAGTTTTAAGTTTGCTGTGATCGCTTTTCTACGGATCTCGCGGATTTCTTTTTCTTTATCCACACCGTAAACTTTTGTATCTGCTCCGAATTTTAAATAAATATCATCGGATTCTTTTAATAATGTAACAGTCTCATCATATCCTAAAATCTCCGGAAGATTTCCACCTACGTCCGGGGATAAAGATAATTTTCCATCGGAGAATGCTCCTGCTCCGGCAAATCCGGTCGTGATGGAACATGGCTGACAGCCTACACATACTTTTGTCTTTCTCTTCGGACACTGTCTGTTCTCGATACGGCGTCCTTTTTCAATCATTAAAATTTTCAGGTCTTTGTTGGCATGGATCAGTTCATATGCACAGAAAATACCGGAAGGACCTGCCCCAATAATAATCACATCATAATTTTTCATGTAGTTTTCTCCTTGTCAAAATGCCTTTTTTACAGTCTTTTTCTGCTGCAAAAGGACGTTCTCATTCTGCCTGTTTTGCAAACTTTTTGAGTATAATAAACATTTTTTCTTTTGTCAATCCCATTCCGGGAAATTTATAAAAATTTAAGCTTCCACGATCAGATATCTGCCATCCGGGAGGGCAAATACTTCGCTTGCCTCCTCCAGATCCTTGAGTGACATTCCCTCGATATCAGCCCCCTGATCTTCGAAATAGGCTTTTACCTCTTTCAGATTCTTACAGACAACCGCCATGCAGTCCTCTAAAAATTCCTCTGCCTCTTCCATTGTCTCTGCCACCGGCTCCGGCAGAAGCTGTTCCTGATGCGCCAGAAAATATTCCAGACATACTTCATCAAATTCGTTCATACGCTGTTCTCCTTTATAATTATGTGTATCATAGACAATTACAAAACTCCTTATAAGCTTCTTTCAATTGTTCAAAATCAACAAAAACATTCAAGACACGCTCTCGCTATGTGTCACTCGCAACGGTACTAAGAAGCCAGGCACAACTTACAGTTGTACCTGCCTTCTAAGAACCGGCGGTTCCCCAATGTCTTTCATGTCTTTTGTTAATTTTTCACAATTCAATTTAGGTTTTCATGAGTTTTGCAATTGTCTATATCTATATCATTAACCCCGATGTATATGCAGTTTACCATAGATAGGGATCAATTCCAAGCTTTTGCAGTTCCTTATAAATACGTGCAACAGGAAGTCCGACCACATTATTGTAGTCACCTTCGATTCCATCGATATAGATTGCACATTTCCCCTGGATTCCGTATGCTCCAGCCTTGTCCATCGGTTCTCCGGTTGCAACATAGCGGTCAATCTCAAGTTCTGACAACGGCTTCATGGTAACTTCTGTTTTCTCATAAAAGGTATGTGCTCCCACTCGTCCATTTTTGTCCAAAAACACAAACGTAACGCCTGTATACACGGCATGTTTTCTTCCTGACAAAAGCTTCAGCATCCGCTTTGCACCCGCTTCATCCTTCGGTTTTCCAAGGATGGTATCATCGCATGCGACGATGGTATCCGCCCCGATCACTAAGATGTCCTGCGGTGTCATCAGTTCCTCGTGTCCGCTCTCGTAGGCTTTTACCATGCCTGCGACCTCTTTTGCTTTCTGCTCGGAAAGTTCCATCACAACCTCCTCCGGCACACTTTTGGAGATAACCTCTTCTCCTTTTGCCGGGCAGATTTCAAATTCCAGTCCGATCTGTTCTAACAATTCTTTTCTTCTCGGCGATGCCGAGGCAAGTATGATCTGTCCCATTTTGTTCTCCTGTTATAAAGTAATCAATTGTTCCAAAGAGAAGGAATAAATCAAAATTTCCTTCACTTTGAGTTTTCGTGCGGCAAAGACACGCTCCAATGCATCCGCATAGAGTTTTAACTGTGTCTCATAGCGGTCGATGAGTTCCTTTGCCTGCTGCACACGGTCGGTCTTATAGTCAAGCAGGACGATTCCGTCTTTCTCAATCCAGAATACATCGATGATTCCCTGAATTAAGGTTAAGTCCTCCTCATGACGGACTTTTTTCTGTTCTTCCTTTTCCTGATCGCTGTCTGTTTTTTCGTAGATGTTCTCACAGGAATCTGTGTTACTGCCTACTCCGAAACCATAGTTTTCCAGCTCTTCTTCCGTAAATCCCATGACAAATGGTTTCTCACGGTAAAGTGCTCCCCCGCGCTGTGCGAGAGCCATCCGCTTTCCTGTTTCCGAGGAAACAAAATCTGCCACAGTCTGCTCTTTCACAAGTGCGCGCATATCCGCAGTGATCTTCTCCTCTTTTTCCATAGCCTCCATCTGTTCCTGCGCGCTTTTTTCTGAGGCAAAATCGTAGCACTCCATGACGCGGTGCACTGCGGTTCCTCTCAACGCACCACAGTTTGCTGTATTTGATTTTATTTTCTGTTCTGCTTTACTTTCTGCTTCCTGCCCTGCATCCTGTGCCTTATTTTGTGCCTCCTGTTCCACACTTCCCTGTCTCTGGATAAAAAGAGGGATCGTTGGTGTCACAGGTTCTTCCAAAAATGCCGGGACCGTCTCCTCCTGTTCTGCCTCAAACCGTTCACGCATCGCACGGTGCTTTAATTCGGATACGGAATATTTGTTTTTCCTCAAAACGTCAACCTGATATGGATAACGCTGCAAAAATCGCTGTTTTAACTGTCCAACCAGCTGTGTGTCCGCCGCTTCAATCTCTTCGATCCGCTCTGTCAGGTTTTCATTTTGCTCTAACTGGTTTTCCACTTCGTCTAAAACAAGCTCTGCCGCTTCCACGATCCGGACCGGGTATTTGTCCCCATAGGAAAGCACTGCCGGAAGTATCCAGTCCAGATAACCGGAAGCCCCTTCTCTTGTAAGGTAGGAAAGCGGTCTGTCTGCTGCTTTCGAAAGATTCACCTGCTGTCTGTAAAATTCCAGTTTTTCGGCTGCATCTTTTAAGGTTCCGGTGAGAATGAGCTTTTCTTTTGCACGGGTTAAGGCAACGTATAGCACACGAAGTTCCTCTCCGAGATTTTCCAGATCGATCTGCTTTGCAATCGCCTTCTTTGCGATAGTCGGTGATTTGATACGCTTTTTTCCGTCCATGTAGTCAAGACCAATACCAAGTTCCGGGTGAAGCACCATTTTGCTCCGTGTGTCCTGTTTATTGAAATTTTTGCCCATACCGCTCACGATCACAATTGGGAACTCAAGACCTTTGCTCTTATGGATACTCATAATTCGGACAACGTCCTCGTTTTCCCCGACCATGTCTGCCTCACCGAAATCCACATCATATTTCTGCAGTTCATCAATGTAACGCACAAAGTGAAACAGTCCCTTGTAACTCGTTTTCTCGTAGGCTGCGGCTTTTTCCAAAAGCATGTTTAAATTCGCCGTTCTTCTGTTTCCTGCCGGCATTGCCGCCACATAATGACCGTATCCGGTCTCGCGCAGGATGATCTCGATCAGCTCATGGATCGGAGTGTCCGGGACGAGCTGCCGTAATTGCTTGTATTTTTTATAAAATTTGAGTAATTTCCGGTGAGCGGTTATCTCTATATGATTTTCTGTTTTCTCATCCGCGTTTCTTCCCTGCTTCCGATCTGCCTCTGAATCTGAAATTTCTTTTTGCCCGTCCTCTTCATAAAGTCCTTCTGCCAGTTCAAGCACCGCTTCATGAAAAGGCACACTGCCATCTTCAAGCCTTAACACCGCAAGCTCCTCATCGGTAAGCCCTGCCATCGGCGAGCGGAGCACTGCCGCCATCGGAATATCCTGCCTTGGGTTATCCAAAAGCCTCAGCATGGACAGTACCGTCTGCACTTCCACCGTGGAAAAATAACCGGTTGAAGAAACCGTGTGCGCCGGGATTCCATTTCCGTTCAGCACTTCCACAAGCGAATCCGCCCAGCCGGACAGGCTACGGAGCAAAATTACAATATCGGAGTAATGCGCCGCCCGAAGTGTTCCGGCTGCCTTGTCCGTGACCTGCTGCGTTTTCATCAGATGCTTGATTTCTTCTGCCACAATTTTCGCTTCCAGTGTCTTTTTATCCGTAAGTTCGGTGTCCTCCAATAATTCGTCGTTGCTGTCTGCGAGCAGGATCTCCGGGATGAAGTCCGCGCTGACAGGATAGCTTGCCCCCGGATACAGTGCAGCCTCCGCGTCATACTCCACATTTCCAAGACTCCGCGCCATAATTTTATAAAAAATATCGTTTGTGCAGGTCAAGACTTCCTCTCTGCTTCGGAAGTTTTTGTGCAGGTCGATACGCTGCGTGGTGCTCTCTTCCAGCGAATAGGAATCGTATTTTTTCATGAAAAGTTCCGGTCTTGCGAGACGGAACCGGTAAATACTCTGCTTTACATCCCCGACCATGAAAATATTATTTTCCCCACGCTCCTCTCTGGAAATGGAGCGAAGCAGTGTCTCCTGCACTTCGTTGCTGTCCTGATACTCGTCGATCATGATCTCCTCAAAGGTATCCCGGAACTCTTCCGCAGTCTTTTTCGCCTTCTCCGTCTCCTCATCCACAAGGATCTGCAATGCAAAATGTTCCACATCATGGAAATCCACCAGATTTTTCCGGCGTTTTGCGGCTGCAAACTCATCTGCAAACTGCTTTGTGAGACGGACAACCTCCTCTAACATCGGCTCCGTGCGCTCTAACTGCTCGATCATCATCTCCGGCGAACAGAAAAAATATTGTTTGCAGAGTTTTTTCACCACATCCTTTGCCTGCTCCCTGAGACTTTTCACCAGCTCTAATTTATCAGGATCTCCCTCAAACCCTCTGCTGCTCGCAAGTCTGTCGTATTTGATATCGGAAAGCGCCCCGGACAGTTCACAGAAAGAGGTTAGTCTTGACAAACCCTCATATTTTTCCAGATCACTCTGCACTGCTTTCTCGTACATATCCGGTCCGTCATCCTGCTGTGTAATTGCAAGCGCCTGCTTTAAGAGCTGTTCACAGTCTTTTAAGACAAAACAGATATTTTCCGTGAGCGGAGCAAGCCATTCTGCGCGGTCTAACTCCTCGCTGGTTTCGATGCGGTAGGCTCCCACAAACGAATCCAGCCATTTTTCCGGCCACGGATAACTTCTGGAAAACTCATATAACTGAAGGATCATCTCATTTAATGCAACATCGGTTCTTCCCGAAGCATAGCCCTCCACAAAATCGGAAAATGCTTCCGAAGGCTCCTCATAATTTTGTTCCAAAACTCTGCCAAGAACATCCTCGCGCAGTAATTTTAACTCACCCTCATCCCCGATACGGAAATTCGGTTCCAGATCGATCTCATGAAAATGATTGCGCACCACATACAGACAGAAGCTGTCGATGGTCGTGATCTGTGCATTGTGAATCAGGGTCAGCTGCCTTAACAGATGCTCATTCCCCGGCTGTTCGTCTAACGCTTTCTCAATCGCATTTCCGATCCGCTCCCGCATCTCTGCCGCTGCCGCATTGGTAAACGTCACGATCAGCAGATGGTCAATGTCGACCGGATGATTTTTGTCTGTTATGATTTTCACGATCCGCTCTACTAAAACAGCGGTCTTTCCAGAACCTGCTGCCGCAGATACCAATATATTTCGATTTCTTAAGTCAATGACCTGCTGCTGCTCTGTGGTCCATGAAACTCCCATATTTCTCACTCCTGTTATTTACTGTTCCTGCTTTTCGTTTTCCATACGCTTTAATATCTCGTCCGCGCTGTCAAATTTTTCCAGTTTATGATAGGAATAACCCGGCATCCGGGTGTCAAAACCGCAGACGGTATGGTATGGACAGTAATCACAGCCACTTTTTCCGTCCAGCGAGTATGGATGAATCGAAATATCTCCGGCAAAGATTTTTTTCCCGGTCTCTTTGATTTTCTCCTGTACATAATCAGACATCACAGAAAAATCGTAAGTACTGGCAACCTTGGAAGTTGCTTTTAAGCTTCCGTCCGTTTTTTTTCCGATTGGGATGACCGAAGAATTTCCGGCAAAATCTGAATCCATCGCCTCATAGATTTCCGGATTATCGTTCACCAGACCATTTAATTTTAACTGCTCCAAAACGCTGTTTCGTATTTCTGCCTCTGTCTCATTTCCAAGTCCGTCTACTATCGGATTTTGAATGTGATAGTAGAAAATACCCGCCGGTTCCGCTTTTTTGCCCGGATGGCGTTTTTCCTCTAATTCTAATGCCGCATTCATATAGACCACAAGCTGTAATTGTAGTCCGTGATACAGATTGACGAGTGAAAAACTCGTGTTTCCCGATTTATAATCAATAATCTTCACATAAACTTTATCCGACGTCTCGTAAGTGTCCACACGGTCAATCCTGCCGAGCAGGTTCATTTTTTCCTCATCACTCAGCTGAAAACGGATGGCGTCCAATTTATCTGCCCGCGAAAAGGACACCTCAAAATCACTCGGCACAAATTTTCCCTTCTGAATCTGGGTGGTAAGTGCCCACACCGTGCGCTTGATGGTCTGGCGCATCCGACCGGTCAGGTAACGGTTTCTCACGTTCTCAAACGCTCCGGCATTTTTGCACCCGGCAATCGCGTCATTCATGCTCTCCTCTATAAATGTCTCCTGCACATCCTCCGGGATGTTAAACCAGGTGTACTCTGATTTTTCCACACGTCTGGAAAAATGTTCAAGCGCATCATGGTAAATATTTCCCATGTCCACGCTTGCAAACTCTAAAAGCTGACGCTCCTTTAGGCGTAAACCGTAATTCAGATAATGCGCGTAGGCACACGCCGCAAAACGCTCCAGTCTTGTGACGCTGTTCTCCAACACGGTTCCATAAAGTGCCTGCGTCACTGCGTGGCTGATTGGCTCATCGCTGTGCACTTCGTAGGCAGTTTTTAAAAGTTTTTCCGTTTCCGGCTTCCACTCGGAATCTGTGAGGTAGAATTTTGAGAGAGCATTCCATAATTTTCTTTTTTCTACCTGAGAAAAATCAGATGCCCTGTCATCATCCTGCAGTCCCTCCAGGAAAAACGCCATGCTGCTCTTCGGCGTCATGATGCAGTCCGCAGAAGTTGTCTCCTCGATTTCCTCCACCGTTTTCTCTGGGAACATTTTTAAGAGCGTTCCAACAAAATACGACCTTCTAAGTGCTTTTCCGTCCGCATTCACTTTTGAAAAAGTCACATATAAAAAATCAGATGGCTTCGTCACATTCAGATATAGATAAAAGCGCTGGATGAACACTTTTTCACGCGCACCCGGTGCAAGTTCCAGATGACATGCCACCATTTTCTCACGTTCAAACTGCGAGATGATACCTCCGGCATTGCCCGCTTTCGGCACAACACCGTCATTGACACCGATGAAAAATAAGATTTTGATATGGTTCAATCTGGTTCGCTCGATGTCACCGATCGTCACTTTATCATTTCCCGGCGGGATCACGCCGACTCTTGCAGCCTCAAATCCGGCGTCTAAAATATCCGCATACTCTTTGACCGGAAGCACTTCGTCTCCCAGGAAGTCCACAACCTTATCAAACAGATCCATGACAATTTTGTAAATCTGGGCGTACTCTTTCGCCTTGACCTGATTGCCCTGCCGTTCAAATTCCAGTTCTTTTTGTTTTAATTTTTGTTCTATTTCTAATTTTTCAATTAATTCATACAACACAGTGGTCTCGTCACGCACAGTCTTTCCCTGTGTGAACGCTTCCGATAACGGTGCAAAGAAGCCATAAATCTTTTCCCGCACCTCATTCATTTCTGTGAGGTGCTCTTTTTCGGTATCATCGAACACAAACGTCCACTGTTTTTCCCATTTTTTTCTGCCGCGTATCCCTTTGGCAAGCACATAGTTTTCCAGCAGATCGATCTGCTGCTCTGTGATATCGGTCAGACCGCAGCGCAGAAAACGGAACACGCTCTCATAAGAGAAATCAAGTTCCACCACCTCAAGCACCGCACGGATAAACTCGATAAAAGGATGAAACAGAATGGTTCTCGTCTGGTCGAGAAAGTACGGAATATCATACGCTGCAAAAATCTCATCCACATAGTTGTCGTAAAGACTGACGTCCCCGGTCACCACTGCGATATCCTTATAACAGTACTGTTTCTCACGCACAAATTTCGTGATCTCACGCGCCACAAAGTGAAGCTCTTCCCTCGGATTTTTAAGGCTCACGATCCGCAGTTCATCCTCCTTCTGCCGCCATTTATGATAATACGGTCGAAACAGATTCTGCTCCATGAAGTACAGGGATGGAGCATTTTTATATCTGTGATTTTTTCCATCGGATAACACAACAGGCTCCTCCACCGTGACATGAAGTTCCTCTGCCATTTTCATCAGAACCGAAACCGTCTTTTTACTCATGGAAAAAAGTTCCTGCTCGCCCCTGCAATGGTAAAAATCCTCGCCTGCATCCATCGTCACGGAGACAATGATACGCTCTGATAACACTAAAAGTTTTCTAAGAAGCTGATTCTGTATCGGTGTAAAACCGGTAAATTCGTCAAACACAATCACGCTGTCTTTTATAATATTCGAATCCTCTGCGGCATCGCACAATAGCGATAACACTTCCTCAGAGGTGATATACTGCCCTTGCAGATATTCAGAAAAACTGTGATACATGACCGAGATATCCTGCATTTTCAGGCGCAATGTCTCCCCGACATCCTCCGTCTCCAAAAATGTATCCAATTTTTCTGGTGACACGTTATACTGCGTCAGCTCGGAAATGAGGGATTTCACCTCACTGATGTACCCCATCCGGTTTAAGTTACCGCCCAGCACACTTAAGTTTTTCTTCTGCTCCCCTGCAAGCTTGCGGAGCACCAGATTCTTTCCGGTCTCCTCCAACACGCGCAGGTTCTGTTTCCCAAGCTCGTCAAACACACGGTATGCAAGGCGCGCAAAACTTAACACATCCACGTTCATGATAGCATGTGACTTTTCAAGCCGCACAAGCTCGCGCTGTGTCTGCATGGTGAACTGCTCCGGCACAAGCACCAGATAATTTTTCTCCGGATGCTCTGCCGCCTCTTTTAGTATGTTCCTATATAAATAGGATGATTTTCCACTTCCTGAATTTCCGAAAATAAATTGCAGCGACATGTTTTTCCCTAACTTTTTTCAAATTCTAATTTTCGTTTTCTGTTCCTTTTCATAGTACATCATTCTATCTTTTTTGACTAGAATAAAGTTCCCGGCTTATGATGTTTTCCATCAGAAAATTTCTCCAAAAGAATGGAACAAAAAAGCTGCCATACAATCCGGGAATTTCTCCTTTCAGTACGACAGCCGTAATCACTGATCTCTATTTCTGTGCTTTTGTTTTTTTCTTCCGGTAACCATTGATGTCATATTTTCTTTCATACTCATCAAAGTATGCCATGTAAGTGTCATTCTTTAACTCGCGGACACTCTTTAAATACTCATGGGTATCAAAGTCTGCTGCCTCAAGCTCGATCATGGCAACTGCGATGTTCGAGCAGTGTGCTGCGATTCGTTCCAGGTTCGTCAGCAGATCATTAAACGCAAATCCCTGCTTCATCTCACATTTTCCGGTGCGGAGTCTTGCGATATGACGCAGTTTCAGTTCATCGCAGAGGATACCGATCAGTTCGCGGAGTGGTTCTACTTTTGCCGCCATCTCAAGGTCGTCCGCACAGAATGCATCCACCGCAAGACTGACACACTCTTTTACTGCATTCTCCAGCACATCCAGCTCATACTGTGCCTCATCCGAAAATGCAATTTTCTTCTCGTTCAGCTCCGCCGCAACCTCTGAGATATTCACCGCATGATCGCCTAGACGTTCGAAATCACTCACTGTATGCAAAAACTTGGATACCTGCTTCGCCTGGCTTCCATTCATCTCATGCGTGGACATCTGCATCAGATAGGTTCCCAGCTTATCCTCATATTTATCGATCAGCGTTTCCTTTTCCTGTACCTTATTAAACTTTTCTGTCGAATACACAAGGAACAGGCTTAACGCGCGTAAAATATTCTTTCTTGCCTTCTTTGCCATGCCGTTCATCGCAAGATGGCTCTGTGTGATCGCAAGATCCGGGTAAGCAAGGAAACGCTCCTCGAGCAGATCGAAGTCTGCCTGATCCTCCTCGTCCTCCGGCGAATCTTTTACAACAAGATAAACAATTTTTTCAATCCATTTGATAAATGGAAGAAGTACTAAAATCGTTGCCGCACGGAAAACCGTGTTTAACATTGCGATCAGTATCGGGCTCATGGTTGCATTCATAAACGGGAAATGCACCACTGCATTGACAGAATAGAATACAATTGACCAGAACAGCATGCCGAACAGATCGTTAAACAGATAGATCAGGGCTGTTCTCTTACCATTTTTGTTCGTTCCGATCGAGGAGAGCAGAACCGGACAGGCTGCGCCGACACCAATACCCATGGTAATAGGAAGCGCCGCTGCAAAAGTGATCGTTCCACTCATGGACAACGCCTGAAGAATACCGACTGAGGCAGATGCACTCTGTAATACCGCCGTAAATAAAATACCTGCCAGTATACCTGCCGCCGGATTCTTAAACATTGTCAATACATTCACAAAATGCTCGTTATCTTTTAATGGTGCAACTGCCCCACTCATGGTCTGCATCCCCACCATCAGGATGGAGAACCCAAGCATAATGTCACCGACATTTTTAAAGCCGGATTTTTTTACAAACATTTTAAAGATAATACCAATGATCGCCACGATCGCTGAGATGGTCGCTGTGGACAACAGCTGTGCAATCCCGTTCGAACCGTCAATGTACGACAGACACAAAATCCAGCCTGTCACACTCGTTCCGATGTTGGCTCCCATGATGATACCGATCGCCTGCGCAACCTTCATCATTCCGGAATTTACGAAGCCGACAACCATAACAGTCGTTGCGGAGGAGGACTGGATGATCGCTGTCACAGCAGTTCCAAGCAGCACTCCTTTCAACGGTGTGTTCGTCAGCTTATAAAGAACCAGCTCCAGCTTATTACCCGCTACTTTCTTCAGTCCGTCTCCCATCAGGGACATACCAAAAAGGAACAGTGCCACTCCGCTGAGCAGCGATAAAATAATAGTAAATGTTGTCATTTGTACTCCTAACTACGTTATACATCCTAACGTATCCCTGTCTGCAATTTTATTTACAAACTTTTTACATGATTTTTACATTTAACCGACATTTCTTATTATACTGTACCTCATGACAAAATCACAATCATTTTATTTCTATTTTAAAATTTTTTACATTTCGCCTAGGAAAATACCGTTTTCAGACAAAATTATTATCACTTTTTTATCTATTCTCATTTAGTGAGAGCAGATTCAGCCTTTTTTGTCTGCACCTCTCCGCTCAATCCCTGTTTTCTTATAGTATTCTGCCTTATCCTCATACATGCGCTTCTCAGCTTCCTGCAGAAGTTCATCCAGATGTGTGTCCGCCCTGTCCTGCCAGGTCACTCCCACTGCGATATTTACGTCCTTCTCAGCTGTCAGACACTCTAACTGCCTTATGCGTTCCGCCAACGTGTCCTGATCGATCTGCGCGCACAATACAAGCAGCTCATCTCCCCCGATACGGAATACGCCGTAATCGCCAAACACTTGCTCCAGACATGCACCGGCTCTAAGGATCAGGTCATCCCCTGCCTTATGTCCCAGTGTGTCATTCACACCCTTTAAACCAGTAACGTCACAATAAACTACGCCAACGCTCTGCTCCGGATTGATCTGTCTCACATACTTGTCCATCGCAAAGCGGTTTCCAAGCTGAGTCAGCGCATCCTTATAGCTTAGATCTTCCAGACGCCTCATCAGATTCCTGCGTCTGATGCAGGACTTGAGAAAAGAACCCATGATCTGAAGCATATCCGACGTATATTCCAATGAAAATGCCGGCGGATTGTCAACTCCGTAAAAAGCAATGACTTTTTCCGCATCATAAATTGGCATGGCAACAATGGAATGGATCTTCTGCCGCTTCAGATTTTCATATTGAAACGGATCGCTCAGGCGCATCTCCTCAATATCCGGTATCTGGACATATTTTCCCTCCTCAAAAATGTGATACCAGTTCTCACAGATCTCCGGCGAAAGATTCTGGAGATTGTCGATCTCCGGTGGCACTCCCGGCGCCGTCCATTCATATGTATTATCATCCCTGCCATCTCTGTTCTTCTCAAAAATATATGTTCTCTCTCCGTTCAGCACTTTTCCGAGATATTCCAGAATAATACGGATCGTCTCGTCCGGCGACTCGACAGAAAGCGCATCCTTCAATGCCTCGTTGACAAAGGACTCCATATCCCTGTACTTCTGGATCATCTTGTCCTGTGAACGCTCCTCGCTGATATCTATACTGATCTCGATCCGGTACTTTTTATTTGTGACAGGATCTTCCACCAGGGTATCTTTCAACATCATGTATTTATCGATCACCGGATTATAATAACGCCACTCGACAAACTTTCCGGCACAAAGCCTGTCATTATTGCACATACCACAGGGAACAGAAGATTTCTGCAGCACCTCGTAGCACTTCATCCCTTTCACATCATCTATGGACTGTAATCCATACACCTCTAACAATTTGCGGTTCATATAAACAAGCTCATCTGTCTCTATGTCTGTTGCGTACACGTACTCATCCAGATTATCTAAAAACTTCCAGATAACTTCTATTTCGTTCATTCTTTATACTCCGTTTCATGCAGATATGAAATTTCTATAAAAATCTGTATAGTAAAATAGCACCTCCTGAGAGGTACTATCTCACCATACGCCATTATTATGCGGATTACAAACAAACTCTTCCATAAACTTCTTTTTTTCACAGGGTTTTCCAAAAAAATACCCCTGAAGATAATCTGCCTGCAGTTCTTTCATCTTAAGATGCCAGTCTTCTTTTTCAATTCCTTCCACACAGATGTGGATGCCGATGCTGTGAACCATCTCAATGATCTTTTTAAACAGCTCGTAATCCCGTTCGCAGCTCATTGCCTTTGCTGTAAAATCCTTATCCATTTTCACATAGCCCGGATTCATGTCACTGATGCAGTGGAGATTGGAATATCCGGTTCCAAAATCATCGATCACGAACTGAATCCCATTTTCCTCAAGCACTTTCCTGAATTTACAAAAGACCGGTGTCATATCTATGAAGCCGCTTTCAGTCATTTCTATGCAGATGCGGTTCGGTGTCAGTCCATTGTCCCTGACCGCAGTGAGTATCTTGTCTGCAATCTTTCCATGCTCGATCTGATAATAGGAAATATTCACGTTCACCCTGAATTCCGGTATATATTGCTGTATCTCACGGCACATTTTTGCTGCCTCATTTAACACAAACCTTCCCGCCGGAATGATCAGTCCTGACTTTTCCAGAAGCGGTATGAACTCGACCGGAGACAGCCACTCCTTGCCTTCCTCTGTCACCATGGTATACCGCATGAGTGCTTCTGCACCGATCACACGCCCGGAAACACAATCCACGATTGGCTGATAGTATACTTCAAAGCCTTCACATCCGTTGGCAATAGAATTTCTCAGTGCACTTATGATTCTTCCATTCCGCTGGAATTTCTCGTAATCCTCCTGCCTGTAAAAATAGATGTTATTTTTTCCCATCCGTTTTGCCTTTTTCAGGGAAAATTCAAACTTTTTGCGGCATTCCTCGTAGCCTTCTGCCACAGTCGAGGCATCGATCACTCCTGCAGAAGCTGAAAATACAACTTCATATTTTTCAGAGATGATGAATTCGTCTATTTTCTCACCGATCTTTTTTTTGAGCTGTATGGCATCATCCATGGAAGTACTGTCAAGATCCACGATCACATACTGATCCGCGATCAGATGATAGAGTCGCTGATTTCCGGACAGACACTCTTTCATACAGTCTGCAACACTTTTTAACACATAATCGCCATAATTGCTGCCATGTGTTTCATTCACCGTTGCAAAATCATCAATTCCAATATGCATAAGAAATCCGGTCGTCACAGGTTTCTTCTGTGACCGCAGGTAA
>ERZ791743.217-NODE-217-length-61902-cov-19.140686_pt1 | contig 61902 bp, 51 predicted proteins | sample MGYA00509952_ERZ791743 | MGnify/ENA primary metagenome ERZ791743 (study PRJEB30046, sample SAMN00792040) | human gut metagenome | study: EMG produced TPA metagenomics assembly of the A metagenome-wide association study of gut microbiota in type 2...
GTACGCATACTTCTAAAATTTGTGTCAACTTTTTTTAGTACACTACACTGTTTTTTTATCTTTCCTTTACGCACATTTGCTCCGCCGGCTACAGCGTCACACGGCCGCACCGGCGGCGGCCTGCGGACTCTCTCTGCGTGTGTCGTCACGGATAGCGATGGCGGAACCGCCCCTTCCCCTCTTCTCCGACAAATAAGACGGAAGCCACTGCACGGCTCCTGAAAAGGAATCGGTGCAGTGGCTTCCGTCTTTCGGCGACAACCGGACGGCATCACTCCGTCCGGCCCGCCCGTATGTCAAAAATGATATTTGGTGCCCAGCATCAGCCGCAGCTGTCCTTCGGCCGGCCGCGACGAACCGCGCCACACGTTCTTGCCGGTAAGCACGGCTGCCGGCTCCGCAAACAGTTCGCACGCCGGTGTCAGCATGTATCCCAACTGCAAGCCCGCCTGCAGACCGGGAGCCCAGGCCGGACGCATACCTTCCTTGGTGCCCAGACTCAACTCCGCACCCACAAATCCGTTGAGACGCCAGTCGGTTTCCATGCCCTCGGCCCCTCCGCTGAGGGCAAGCAGGTTGAACAGATAGTCGGCATGAAACGACGTGATGTGCTGGTTGCCGCGTCCGCGACGCTGCACTGTCGCATCGGAGAGTCCCAGACGCATACCCGAAACGCCGTTGTACCAGCGACCATAGGAGAGGTCGAAATCAAGCGTCAGCTTGCGCCCGAAAGGCGACATGGCAAAAAGCGACCCGGTGTGCGCACCGGTGCCGATGGAGAAGCTCACAAACTCATCGCGCTCGGGCGCCGGAAGCTGACCGCCTCCCGACACGTAGCGAAGCTTATGGTTCAAGCCCAGCATCAGCGTACCCAGCATCCGCTCCGAACGTCCGCTCATGGGCTTCCCGCCAATCAGATAAGAGGCCTGAGGCTCCAGGAAAATCTCGTTGCGGCTGCCGGCACGAACGGCCAGCTGACCGCCCGCATGCACATCGCCGATGAGGTGCATCTTCGGGTCGGCACTGCCTTTGTAGTCCGCACCGATGCCCGCACCCGCAAAGGCACGCACGCTGACCCAACGGTCGGGATTGTAACCATATGCCAGCGTCGTCATGTCCACCATATAGTCGGCCCCGGCCATGGCCAGTGCATACCGGTAGTCGGCCCGGGGCTTGATGAGTCCCGTAGCGTTGATTCGCCAGCCGGCAGCCGGCGTCAGCCACCGGCCGTAGCTCAGGCGGCCGCTCATTCCATAGTTGGCCGAAACGCGCGGAGCGTTGAGCGTCGTACCTGCTCCTATGCCCCAAGAGATGTAACTGGTCCGTTCATCCCCGGCAAAGGCAGCCATTGCTTCGGCCGGACGGTAACCGGCCATGCGGAACTGCAAGCCGGCCATCAGCGAGCCCATGACGTCGGGGCCGCCCGTCGTCAGGCTTCCGGCTTTCAGGAAATCCTTCTTATAGAAACGCAACTGCGGCTCCAGATAAAGGCCCACCAGATCGTTGAGATACCAGGTGCCTTTCAGGCCGGCATTGGCTCCCACATACACTTTCCGGCTGCCTGCCAGTGCAGCCAGATTCAGACCGGCCGAAGCCACCAGTTCGCAGGGACGCCCGGCATCGTAGCCATGGAAGGCATTGGTCAGATTCCAGAGATAATCGGCTCCGGCTGCCAGCACACGGTGACGCGTTTCGCGGTCGTCCTCATACTGTCCGCCTTCTCCCCACAACCGTACGCCCGATGTGGCGGTCAGCCATTTGCCTGCTGCCAGCCGGGCCATGGGACGTATCTGCCGGAAGGGCTCCACCACGGAATTCGGCGTAATGGGCAACGTTCCTCCCAGACCGCCTTCCAGGAAAATGTGGTCATACCACGACTTCTGCTCGAAATCGTCATTGCGCTGCAACTGTTCCCGAGTGTTCAGTCCCTGACGGAAAGCCAGACCCGCCATCAGCGAACCCACCACGTCGAAGCCCGAATTGCTTCCGGCATTCATCGCATAGCGGTGACCGTACAGGTCGACACGGGGTTCAATGAAGAGGTCGACTCCCTTGGCCAGATTGACATTGGGCTGCAAACCTCCGCCAAAACCGAATGTGGTGTGCCGGCCGGCACCGTGAGTGCCCACATTGACCGAGACATCAGCCACAGCATTTATCCAGAAACGCCGGCCGGCGTCATATCCGCCGAACGTGTTGTGCAGATTCCACAGATAGCCCGCGCTGGCCGACAAACTCTTGAGACTGGGATAGTCGGCGTGTGTATAGACCGACGCACCGACGCCCAGACGAAGGCCCGAATAAGGATTGAACCACTTGCCCAGATGCAAACGGCCCTGCACGCCGAACTTGTCGCGCGTGGTGTGGTGCGAGGGGGAGTTGAGAAACAGCGAGGGTCCGCCCGACAAAGAGAAGAACGTATTGTCGAGGAAACTGCCGCTCGTGGTATAGGGCATGCGGCTCCGCTCCGACGGCGTAAGCCTGTAACCCAGTCCGGCCAGTACCGTGCCGGCCAGGTTGTAACCGCGCCAGGAATACATGTGCAACAGCTCGTCGGAATAGAGGCCCAACCGGGGCTCCAGGAAAAGATAGGTGTACTTGCCCATGTTCCACTGTCCGCGCAAGCCCATATGAAAACCGAAGGCATCGTCCGTCTGGCCGTTCCATTCCGAACGGAAATAATCAACACCGGCCACGCCGTATACCTCAAACGCGCGGGGCACCTGATATTGAGAAGCCGCAACGGCCGTAATGTTCAGCAAATAATCGAGCGAAGCCCCCATCACATCCGACTTACGGGCACCACTGCCGTATTCACCCGCCTGGAACGACACGCGCCAACCGTGAAGCGGGGTGGCCCAGTCGCCCAAAGCTACATGAAAGGAGGGGTCCCAATCCTTCAGATAAAGGCCAAGATTCTGCTTGCGTGTCAGCGGTGACAGCAAGTTCACGCCCCCTTCGAGGAAAAGGCGGTCGCCGAAACGCTTGCCGGCGTAGTGCTTGGCCACGGGGCGCTGCTGCAACAGATGGTCGAAAGCATATTCACTGGGTTGCTGCTTCTTCCAGTTGTCCACGGCATCGGCACCGATGAAATTCTCAAGCAGTGTGTCGCGGACTTCCTGCGCCGAAACCGTCACGCCCCAGGCCACGCAGCCCAAAAGCGCACCCGTACGCCGCAACAGTACGGCTACCGACGCATTATCTTTTCTATACTTGTTCATATTGAAATGTATATGCTAACTTTTTGGGCCTTCCTGCCGCATTTCCCCACGAAGGGAAAACGCAGCCGCAGAAGGCGGTCAGTCGATATTCTTGATTTTCTTGTAAAGCTTGCGCAGGTCGCCATCCACCATGGCATCCTTCTCCAGTTCGGGATTCATCTGCAGGGCCTTCTTCAGTTCAGCCGTAGCCTGCTCCTCGTCGGAAAGCCGCTTGTAGCAGGTGGCCAGCAGATAGTGGGTAAAGGCATCCTCTTCCGGCAACAGGCGGCAGGCCTCAAAGGCCTCCTGGTTGCGGTTCATGTAAAGGCAGATGATGACTCTATTCAAAGGCGAAGATTTCTCAATCACCTTGTAATTGGCCTGAATGCGGTCGTTGTTGACGCCGACCACAGCCAGAAGAAGCTCTGTTTCAGGCGTCTTCTTCACATAGGTGGCTATGGTGTCGGCCGCCGCATAACGGTTGGCGTCGAGCAAGGCCATAATGTGGTTGGTCAGCATCGATACGTGCGACTTCGGCTTGACAAAACGCTCCAGCAGCCGGTCGTCCGAACGGTTCTGGTCGATGAGCAACGCCTGCAGGTCGTTGGCGGCCATCCAGAAGTCGGGATGCACACGCAGAGCGTCGCGGCAGATGGTCTCACGCCGGGCCGCATCCTTCTCCGCACGGATCAGACGGAAAAATTCATATTTCGAAAGGCTGTTGGGGTCCTTGCGGTAATAGGCATCAATCTCTTCGACCGTCAGCACACGGCGGATGTCGTACTTGATTTCATATTCCACCCGGCGCAGGCGCGGCAGATAGGACTTCTCCAGCAACGAACGGTAATAGGGCAGACGCCGCATGGCGGCACTCTGTGCATTGTGCGTAGGATGCTTGGCTATGATGTCCGCCATTTCTTCGGCTTCCTTCGTCCGGCCGTCGGCACGGAGCATGGCCACCACGCTGTCCCACGGCGCCACCTGCGCCTCGGCTGCGGAAAACATGCTCATGCGCGTTTCCTCGTCCAGACGGCTGAGCACCATGTCACGTGCCGTAGCCGTACGGCCCTGCGCCAGGCGCCGGTTCAGGTCATAGCCGCCATCGGGCGAGGCTGTTCCCTTCACCTTGAACGACTTGATGCTGGAACCTTCCATGCTGGCGATGAGCTTCAGCTGCTTTTCCATTTTGTCCAGTTCCGCCCGGTTCTGCAGATTGTTCATATCCAAAGTCGTCTTCCCGATGTTGAAGAGCAGGTTGACCTGTCCGCGACTGTCGCGCAACTGCAACTCCGGACGGGGGTAATAGGCCGAATCGGTCACGATGCTTCCCTTGTTCGGATATTGCAGGAAGCGCAGCGGGTTGACCACTCCCTCGGCATAATTCTCCGTCGCACAATACAGCACCCGGCTATAATCCTCCACCGTATAGGTGATGTCGCAGCGGATAAAGTCGCGCTTGCCCAGCACGGCATCCACACTGTCGCGGTAAACGATGCTGTAGAAACGCTGACGGCCCTTGCCGCCGATGGAGTCCTTCTCCAGATAGGTGACATATTTGCCCAACGGGTCGCGGTCGACCAACGAACCGTCGTCGCTGAGCACGTCGTACATGCGGCGCTGCGTCCTTCCGTAGTTACGGCCGTCCACCACCATAGGCGGCATCAGATAAGCCTCCTTCTTCGTATAATTATAAAGCACGGGTTGCGCCACCAGGCGGCAATTGCCGGCAAACTTGTCCTCGCCCATCTTGATTTGCGCCCGGATGCGGAAACGGTTGCCCGTCTGCAACACATCGCCCGGCTCTATGCGGATGGTATCCTTCAAATCGCCTTTGGCCACCACTACGGCCTCACGCAGGATATTCTCGCGCGACTTGAGTTCGACCACCAGGTTCGTACGTCCCTTGATGCGGACCACCTCGGGCTCCACGTCAATGCTCTGGAATCGGATTTTCGCATCCGGGTCACAGTCGAGGCGAAAGACGCCCTCGGCGTCGGTCTCCGTCAGATACGTCTGCGTACGCATGTCCACCAGCATCACGTTGGGAATGGGCACACGGGCCGTGTCCTTCGTCACCACCTTGCCCACCACACGGATATTCTGAGCCACAACCCTTCCGGCCGGCAGCAGGAAGAGCGCAAGGAGGGCCAACAGGCCTGCCTTGAAAGTAGGAATCTTCTTCATGTAACGGAAATGCTATTTGATGAGATAAACAAAAGAAACTCCCAGTTTCAACGGCGCAAAAGCCACGCGCTCGTTGTTCGTCCGCTCCGGTGCGGCACTGCCTGCGTCATAGCGCCGTTCCTTGTAGCGCAACACACCTGCACCTACCGTAGTCTCCACGCTCCAACGCGAACTGAGCACAAAACTGTAGCCATACGTCAAGCCGGCCCCGAAAGCCGTGCCTTCGTGGCATTTTTCCTTGAAACGGATGTCGTAGATACTGCCTAATGCCATGGCGCCGATAAAATGCCGGGCATGCGGGCGCGCTTCAAACCAATAACGCACCTCAGGCGTAAGACCTGCAAAATAAGGCTGAATATCCTTTCCGAACTGGAAAGGATTGGCTGCGGCCTCCACATTCAGCGTAAAATGACGGGACAGGCGGAACTCCACCCCCAAATTAGGGGAAGCTGCCGCCCAATACAGCGCATTCGACTTGACGGCTACCCGTTGCGCATACGCTCCACCCGACACCAACGCCAGCAGCGCCAGAGCCAGATGTCTTCTGAAAAGAACTTTCATGCACATATATTCCATATAAACATTTACAACCAACCGTTCTGCTACCGCTCAGAAAAACCACACACATACCATACAGCGCCCATTCACCACGCCGGTTGCAACGAAAGTCACACTGACGCACCTGCGCGAAACGCCGAGGCTCGTGCATGCGTCCCAGCGGACGAAAAACAGTTTAGTTATAAATCAAGTGTAAAACAGCGGCAAAATTAGGAAAAAAAAGCACATGGCATAGCATAACCTCTATATTTCATGACAATAGCTCTTCGGTCCGACCCACAACCATACGCATTCAGCGAAAACAAGAGCGCCAGCGGCGGAACACGAAAGAAAAGCACTCTAAACCGGCAACGAACTGAAAATTTGCAAAATCCATTATTGTAAATGACAAAATAAAATCACCATGGCTTCAACGATATCCAAGCCGGAGGCCCCAATTTTCCTCTCTACAATATTCAAAGACAACATACGGCAAATCCGACGGCAATCTGCACAAAACAAACTTCTACGAAAAAAGAAAGCACAAACGATTTCCCTAAAAAAAATTCAGATTCTCCAATTCCCCCAACTATTCCGCAAAACCACCGGCCAGCACTTCTAAAAAAACGCAGCCATGCAATAAAATTCAGGATATGCGGACGATAAATCCGATATGCGACATACTGCGTCTTGCAGAATCGTCTAATTTCAACATTCCGCCCTTCAAACAGGACAGTCCCGTGTCGTTTTTCTCCCATTTCTCTTCCAGATTACTCCAGATAAGAAAAATAAAAACAAGTTTTGGCAAACTATTCAAGGAAGAAACAACAAAATAGGACAAAACATGTACTAAATGAAAATTCTATTATACATAATGTACAATATATATATAACAAGTGTAAAACAAAGTGTGTAGAATAATTGTAAAACCCCAAAACAGCAGAGGAAAATATAGAAAGAAAGAGCAAAAAACACATTATAGCAATAAACAAAATGGCTGAACGGCACGAAACCGGAAACAGCCGGTTGGATTGAATTAACATCAGTAACTTTATATCAATTCTAATCAAAATTAATTAATTTATGAAAAAGAATTTTATTAAGGTGTCAGTTTTCTGCGCTTTGATGGCAGCCACTTCGGCTGGCGTAGTAAGTTGCTCGGATTACGATGATGACATCAAGAATCACCAGGAGCAGATCGATGCGCTGAAAAAGCAATTGGATGCATCGAAGAGCGAGATTACTACTGCTCTTCAGACTGCCATCGAGGGCCTGGAGGCAGAAATTGCTGAAGTGGCTGGCGAAGCTAATGCCAACAGTGAAGCAGTGAACAACCTCAAGCAGACGGCTGAAGCTTTACAGAATGCTATCGACCAGAAAGCCGGAAAAGATGAAATCGAAGGTCTTTCTAACGCAGTACAAGAGCAGATTGACAAGGTGAACGCGGAACTTGCAGCTGCTATGGAAGGCGTGAAGGAAGAATTGAATGGAAAGGTTGCCGATTTGACTGCCAAGCAGGAAGAACTCAGCAAGAAGCTGGAGGAACTGATGGGCGCTGGCGGTGACACCGAAAGCATTAAGGCACAGTTGGATCAGGTTGCTGCGGATTTGGCAGAAGCTATGAACCAGTTGAAGACAATTCAGGATGCCAAGTATGGTGAGCAGATTGCCGGACTGGCTGCTGACATTGCTGAGCTCAAGGGGCTTGAAGAAAAGGTAAACGGCTACACTGACGAAGAAATCAAGAAATTGGACGTTGCTCTGACTGCAAAAATTACTGCTGCAGTTGATGACGTCATGACTAAAGTTGAGGACAAATATCGTCCCGAACTGGATGCTCTGTCTCAGAAATTTGCTGACTATGCAACCAAAAACGACATGGATACTGTTGTGGCATTCTTGGGTGGTCTTGAAAACCTGAAAGGACAGACCTTGGAAGGTTTGCTGAACGGGAAGGCTAATGCCGAAGACTTAACAAATCTCAGCAACAAGGTTGATGGTCTCATCGAAGAAGCCATTAAGGAAGGTGGTGTCATCACCACAGCCATCAAAGAAGAGGCTGACGCTGTACGAGCCGAATTCGACAAGATTATGGGCCTGATGATTCAGAGTTTCATGTATCTGCCGGAATATGACGAAAACACACTGCAAGCAAAGAACTTGGCATTCAGTGCTCTTGACTTAAAGAATAGTGACGGTACATTTGCACGTGTTGCAGAAAATGTAGATGGAGTTGTTAAATTCCGTGTATCGCCAGCATCTGCTGTAGCAGCATTCAAAGAAGGAAAATATGCTGTCACCTTCGAAGGAAATAAAATTATAACTCGCTCTAAATTAGTTAACTATTTGGATGCTGAATATCTTGAAAATGCAACCCTCGAAGAGCAAGGTATTGTTTCTTTCAAAGTTAAGAAGACCAATGACTTTGTGGCTAACAGCGCTTATGCTTTGTGCGCACATGTAGTACCTGTCACAGAAGAAGGTGCTGAGGAAAATGCAACCAAGGATTACACCGACGTTACTTCCGATTTCTTCGTTGCAGATCACACTATAATTAAAGTAGATGAAATTGTTGCACACATTGATACCAACGTGGATGGCTCTGTAGCAGATACAAAACAAACTTTTGTTTGGGATGGTTCCAACGGAGAATCTTACGACCTAAGCAAAGGTAGAAAATTGATCGGAAAGTTGGGAGGTGTTGAACAATGCAATTCATTGGCAGAGAAGTTCCCGTCTGATATCTTTAATATCACGTATGAATTGGTATATGGTTCAGGTGAAAGCCGTCGTCCATTCGCTATTGACGCCCAAACAGGTGTAGTAACCTTGGGAAGAAATCAATCTGGCGACCTGGGAGTAAAGGCTACCGCAAAAGCTACCGTCGAAGTGGCATCGCATAAGTATGTAACAAACTACACCACTCGTGAATTTGAAGTCATCAAGGCAATATTGACCTGCAACTATGAGGCACAGACCATCTTGTGGACAAATGTTGCAACCGGTTCTTACACGATTACACTGAATAAGACAACAGTGGCCAATGCCTTCAAGATGGGTATTGCCGACTTGGAACAGATGCTGTCTACCGCTACTAAGACAGACAATGCAAATGTCGTATTGGCAAATGCATCCGGCGTTTCACAAGGACGCGTAGTTGTTACCGGTTCTGGCGACATCGAGATACATATCAATCAGCATGCTGACATTGTCGGCGGTGAACTCGTTGTTGACTTTAAGGACGGCAGCGCAACCACTACAACAGCTTCTGAATATCAGTTGAGAGTGAATATTTCACCTGTACAATATCCTGGTGCAGCTGATTTGAAGTTGAAGCACGTAAATGCAATTTGGGGCGAAAACAACACTGTTATTCTTACTCCAAGAGTTAATACGGCAGAGGTAACCAAAAAGAACGGCACGAAGGTCAACGTTGTTTCTGGAGTTACTTTGGCAACCGACGTCCGTGCATTCTACGAGAACTTCGCTGATATTGAAACCAACAACGTCAAGGCAAATCACGCCAAGATATACATCAACACAGTCGGTGTAAACGGTGTACCTGCAGCGAACTATGTAACGGATGGCGCTGCAAACCAGCCTGAAATCGAAGTTACCCCCAACGCTTATCAAGGACAAGCCATCAAGGGTACCACCAAGGTTATATTCGATGACGGACGTACCGAATGGCTTAAGCCTGCAGAGGAATTCACTGTTCAGCTGCTCCAGCTTTCCGGTACCATTAAAGCACCTGAAACCGCTGCTGGTCAGATTACCTTCTCCAAGAAGTCTGAGGAATTGACAGTCGAGGGCTTCACTTGGAATGACTACATTGGCCGCGCAATCTTCAAAGACGGCGTAGTTCAAGTATTTAAGCAAGGTGTTCTTGAAGATGCTCAGTTTGCAAGCGACCCGTTCGTTATGTATGCCATGAATCAGCCGACATACTCTTTGTCTGAAACTGGCAATGAAGCTATTTTGAAAGTTGATCCGACTACAGGCAAAGTTTCATTCACTGATTACGGTAAGGGATTGGCTATTCAGAATGAGCACCGTGTTAAACTCTATATTACAGTGAAGCAGCCCAGATGGGGTGCCATCAAGTTTGAGGGTGTAACACCGAAGTTCAACGAACAGACCAAGACTTACACCTATGAGTATGACGTGGTAGTTCCGACTACTGTAGCCAACAATTAATCATTGTGGCCAATCAGTAGAATAGAGAACGGGGCACAGTTTTCGCTGTGCCCCGTTTTAAGTTATTTTGTATGGACTCATTTCCTTTCAACTCAACTCCTTTCAGCAAATTTATAAGTTCTGTTGCCTTACCTTAGGAGTAATAAAAAAAATACTTCCGGATAACAACAAGTCCTTACAAAACAAAAAAGTTTACCCCTAAGAAAGAGGGTAAACAGCTGATACACACACCAATAAGCATCATATTATAATTTGGTTTCCTTTGGATGCTTAAATCCAAAGGCCGGTATAATGTACATTATGTATATTTATGCCGAACCTTCCAAGGAAGGATTTTTTCATAATGGATTTCACCGTCTTTAACGGCCCTAATCGAGTGCAAATGTATTCAAATTATTTTATTTGAGCAAGAAAAAATATTTTTTTTGCGCTTTCCTCTAAAAAACATATAAAAAAATGCGACTGAAATGCATTTATCGCATGGCGTTTGCCAGTTGCACATGATAAAAACCAGAGATTCCGAAGAAAAGCACTGCCATGGATACCCCGCGGGCAAAGCCTCGCTTACTTATCCGAAGCAGCCGCCTGCTGCCCGCCGGTAAAACAAGAAACGGGCCGGCTGTGCAGAGACTGCCGGCCCATATACCTATATTATATTAGAACTCTACCGCGAAGAGGTGTCCGCCTCGCCCGGCTCAATCAGCCGGTCGAGCAGATAGCGCGGACGATGCTTCACCTCGCTGTAGATTTTCCCCACATATTCGCCGATGATGCCCACGGCCGTGAGGATGGCGCCGCCGATGAACCACAGGGACACCATCAGAGACGTCCATCCGGGAAGCGCCGAACCGCTGGCAAACGACAGCAGGCCGTAGACGATGGCAACGACAGCCATCAGCATAAACACCAATCCCAGAATCACGATGTAGCGCAACGGCCGCACGGAGAAAGAGGTAATGCCGTCGAGCGCAAAACTAATCATCTTGCGAAGCGGATACTTGGACTCGCCGGCGTAGCGCTCGGCACGGTCGTAGTAGACGCACTCCTGATTGAATCCCAACGATTTCACCATTCCGCGCAAAAACAGATTCTGCTCGGGAAAGAGCATCAGGGCCTGCAGAGCCCTGCGGCTCATGAGGCGATAGTCGGCGTGGTTATAGACTATCTCACCTCCCAGTCCGGCCATAAGGCGATAGAAGAACTGCGCCGTATGCCTCTTGAAAAAAGTGTCGGTGGAGCGCTCCTTGCGCACGCCAAACACGATGTCGGCCCCGGCCAGGAATTTCTGCACCATTTCGGGAATCACCTCCACGTCGTCCTGCAAATCGGCATCAATGGAAATCGCGGCGTCAACATGCTTTGCGGCCCACTCCAATCCGGCCCACAGGGCATGCTGATGGCCCGCATTGTGCGCCAGCTTCAGTCCGCCCACCGCCGGCGATGATGCCGAAAGTTCAGTCACGATGGACCATGTGGCGTCGGTGCTGCCGTCATCGACAAAAAGCAACTGGACCCACAGTCCCTCATGCGTTTTCTCCATCCGCCGGCAGACCTTCTGCAGGCGCGCAAATGTTTCGTGCAGCACTTTTTCCTCGTTGTAACAGGGAATGACGATTGCGATTTTCATGTCAGTTTTTCAGATTTTCTACAAAAGTACGCTTTTCCCCACATCCTTCAAACCGGACAGCCAGTTTTTTTAGCCCCACCCTGCCTAAATCGGGCGAGACGATTTTACGGTGAAGCGCACCAGTTTTTGCCCACCGAAGCGGAAGGAAAGCGCAAGCCGGCTGCGCAATGAGGAAATGAAGTCAAGGCAGCCGGCCGCAGCAGCCGGTCACAGCTGGAAGACAGCAAGTTTAAGGGCATTCCCAAGCATCGGGCTGCATGTAAACCGCCGGCAGCCGGCCGCATGCCCCATGCGGTGCAGAAGGGAAAAAGCAAGGGGCATAACCCAGCCTTCCGCCCCTTCATTTTTAGGAAAGATTAACCTTCTGCAGGCGAAGAACCGGCCACAGCAAGCGGTCACACCCCTTTTCCAGAGACGCGGAAAAGCATTTCGGACAACCAAAGTAAGGACTGGAAAAACAAAAGTAGGGACAGAAAAAACGGAAGTAAGGACAGAAAAAACGAATCCTGCTCCCGTTTCTGCGGTAAAACCACAAAAAAGCGGGAAGCCCAATGTTTCCATCGCGCCTCCCGCCTGCTGCTGATACAAAGATACAACAAAAATGAAGAAAATCCAAATTCCGTTTCCGAATCTTTAACATATTCCATTTTCCTTCTGCTAACGGTATTTACAGCAGTTGTCGCCGGTCTGCCCGAAGGGCGGCTGAAAAAAATCATCGCTTTTTCACCCTGCAGAGAACCGTATTAACAGAAAAATGGTGTAAATTTGCCGATTAAAAGTGTAAAAGTGCAAACCAATCAGTAGAACGTATGAGCAATCTGAGATTCAAAGTGGTAGAAGAGGCCTTCAAAAAGCGCCCCGTTGAGGTGAAGGCACCGGCCGAACGGCCGTCGGAATACTTCGCGAAGTATGTCTTCAACAAGGAAAAGATGTTCAAGTATCTTCCGCTCAACACCTACCAGCAGCTGCGCGAAGCCATCGAACAGGGCAAGCCGCTGACCATGGACGTGGCCGACGAGGTGGCCAAGGGCATGAAGCGATGGGCCATTGAAAACGGTGTGACCCATTGCACCCACTGGTTCCAGCCCCTGACCGAAGGCACAGCCGAAAAGCACGACGCCTTCGTGGAACACGACCGGAAGGGCGGCATGGTGGAAAACTTTTCAGGCAAGGAACTCGTGCAGCAGGAACCGGATGCTTCCAGTTTCCCCAACGGCGGAATCCGCTCCACTTTCGAGGCTCGCGGCTATTCGGCCTGGGACCCCGCGTCGCCCGTCTTCATCATCGGCGACACGCTGATGATACCCACCGTCTTCATCTCCTACACCGGCGAGGCGCTCGACTATAAGGCGCCGCTCAAAAAGTCGCTCGCAGCCATCGATCGCGCCGCTACAGCCGTGGCCCGCTTCTTCGACCCCAACGTCAACAAGGTGTCGACCAACCTGGGTTGGGAGCAGGAATACTTCCTCGTGGACGAAGGCCTTTATGCCGCACGTCCCGACCTGCTGCTCACCGGCCGCACACTGATGGGCCACGAATCGTCGAAAAACCAGCAGATGGACGACCACTATTTCGGCGCCATTCCCGAACGGGTGGCCGAATTCATGCGCGACCTTGAAATCCAGGCGCTCGAGCTGGGCATTCCCTGCAAGACCCGCCACAACGAGGTGGCCCCCAACCAGTTTGAACTGGCTCCCATCTTCGAGGAGTGCAACCTGGCCGTCGACCACAACATGCTCATCATGTCGCTCATGCGCAAGATAGCCCGCAAGCACGGTTTCCGCTGCCTGCTCCACGAAAAGCCCTTCGCCGGCATCAACGGGTCGGGCAAGCACAACAACTGGAGTCTGACCACCGACACCGGCGTGCTGCTGCATGCTCCCGGAAAAACGCACGAGGAAAACCTGCGCTTCATCACCTTCGTCGTGGAAACCCTCATGGGTGTCTACCGTCACAACGGACTGCTCAAAGCCTCCATCATGAGCGCCAACAACGCTCACCGACTGGGCGGCAACGAGGCACCTCCCGCCATCATCTCCAGCTTCCTGGGCAAGCAGCTCAACGAACTGCTCGACAAGGTGCTCAACTCCACCGACAGCGAACTCCTCACCATGGAGGGAAAACACGGTGTGAAACTGGAGATTCCGCAGATTCCCGAGCTCATGATTGACAACACCGACCGCAACCGCACCTCGCCCTTCGCCTTCACCGGCAACCGCTTCGAATTCCGTGCCGTGGGCTCCAGCGCCAACTGTGCCAGCGCCCTCATCGCCCTCAACACGGCTGTGGCAGAGGCGCTGACCGACTTCAAGCAGCGTGTCGACGCTCTCGTGGCACAGGGACAGGGCACCATCTCCGCCCTCCTCAGCGTACTCCGCGAAGATATCCGCACCTGCCAGCCCATCCGTTTCGACGGCAACGGCTACAGCGAGGAATGGAAAGCAGAGGCCCAGCGCCGCGGACTCGACTGCGAAACCTCCTGCCCGCTCGTATTCGACCGCTACATGGACGAGAGCACCATCCGCATGTTTGAAAGCATGCACGTCATGCAGCGCCATGAGCTCGAAGCCCGCAACGAAATCAAGTGGGAAACCTATTTCAAGAAAGTACAGATTGAAAGCCGCGTTCTCGGCGACCTCTGCATGAACCACATCATCCCCGTGGCCACAAAATACCAGAGCGAACTGGCCGACAACGTGCACAAAATCAAGCAGGCCTTCGACGACCCCGAACGCATCAAGGCGCTGACCACTTACAACATCGACCTGATTGAGAAAATCGACAAGCACACCAGCTTCATTGCCGAAAACGTGGAAGCCATGGTCGAAAACCGGAAAGTGGCCAACCGCATCGAATCCATCCGCGAAAAGGCCATTGCCTATCACGACAACATCACTCCCTTCCTCGATGCCATACGCCGGCACATCGACAGTCTGGAGCTCATCGTCGAGGATGAAATCTGGCCATTGCCGAAATACCGGGAACTCCTCTTCATCCGCTAAAGCGGACCGTTCCCGCCATAAACGCACCGCCCCTGCAGAGACACCGCCGCAACAGCCGTACGGAATCTGCAGGGGCGGTGCGTTCATGGCAACACCGGCTGCCCGTTGCTAATCGTAATCTCCCAGCCGGAATGCCACCTTGCAACCGATGGCACTCTGCTTTTTGCCTGCCACGGCACCGAAAACCGCCACCTGGAGCAAGGGAAGCGAAATGCCATAACCGAACTCACTGTAGAAGTCAAGCGCCCGCACATTCAGCAGATTGCAGAACAGATATTCACGCTCCACCACCCGCGTCAGATGCCTGATTCGGGAAAAGAGCAGCATCGGACTCTCATAGGCTGCCGAGAAGCGCAGATAATAGTCCGACTCATTATACCAGCGGCTGTCGAGCAGCTGAAACTGTCCCGTGAAAGCACACATCTCGGCCGTCTGCAACGAGCGGTAACGGAAATTATCGTAGTAAAGGAAACAATCGTCGGCTCTCACCGTATACAGACCGGAACCCACGCGGAAATACAGTGAGCGCAGCGCATGCATCCGCAGCCGGTAAGAGGCATCAAACTCTATGCGCTCGTAGCGCGTATTGGCGTCGACAGAAGCAATACTGCGTTCATAACTCAGCAGGAATGTGGGCCAGGAAGAATAGAGAGGCACCGGAAAATCATTGTCGCGATAATAATACTGCGCCGGCGTCCACTCCATCTGCAGCCGCGGCGCCAGTCCCTGCAACGTGCGCTTCATGCCCGTGCGGTCGGCCAGTTCGTTCCATCCGAGCATCCTGCGCTGATGATAGCGCAATCCGCCGGCCAGCCGCAAACCGACGACGGGCTGAAAGCTGACCTCGGCCAGGAAACGGCTGTCACGGTAATAATGAAAGTCGTAACGGTTGAACACCTGCAGCAACGAGTCGTAATGGGTTATGCCTTCCAGTTTCTCACGCACTTCGTCGGCCTGCTTGCTGTTATAGATATATTCACCACCCGCCGCCTGAATGCTCAGGCATCCGTCATATTTCGGCAAGAAGCGCAACTGCAGCGGGCATTTCCAATATACGCGTTTCTGCCGGAAGTTGTAGCCCACCTGCGGCCGGAACTGAAGCCGGCTCTTCTGCGAAAGCGGAAAGTCGAAGGAAAGGCGCGTACGCAACGATATGCCGTCCCCGCGCGACCATTCCACCATCGAAGGCGTCAGCAAAGGCGGCAGCCGGAGCGTCCCGTGGTCGCCCAGCTGCAGGGAATGGCTGTCCAGAAATATATTCTCCGCCGTCTGATAAAGCGGCTGGAACGACGCATTCTTCAGGCTGTCCGTAGTCGTACGCTTCGCACTGGCAGCCCGCTCATAAATATCACGCTGTTCCTTCGTCAGCGCGACAGGCCTGTGCTCCTCAAAAAAAGCAAGGTCGCGCCGCACGCTGGTCGTATCAACATGCAGGCGGCACTGCTCCGTAAGGTCAAACCGATTGCGCTGTTTCAGGCTATCGTCCGCAGTCTGCTCCTCCGGTCTGTTAAAATCATACTTCACCACCGCATCGAAACGGTCCACCTGCACATTGCCCAGCACCTTCATGTCGGAATCCAGTGAAATCTTTTCCGGCAAAAGCGACGACCTTCCGTCCTTGCCCAACGTTCCCGTCACATGCAGGTGTGCCCATCCGTAATAGAAGTCAAAGGAAAAGCGCCGCACGGCCCCCGTAGCCTCATCGATATCGGCCGTTCCGCGCACCAGCTGCGAATTCCATATGCGCGGCTCGATATGCACACAGGCCACACGACGCTCCGGGTCATCATACGAATAAATATACTTATACCTGTAATAACGGCGGTTGATGGCGTTAAAGGGAGACAGCAGTCCGTTGGAAAACAAATTGGGCTCATAAATCGACATGCTGTAGTTGCCCAGCCACTGGTCGCGCGGCTGCTCGACATAAGGCATCGTGCTGAAGGCTGCCAAATCCTTACGGTCGATCTGCGCCGGAGGTATAAACTGGTATTTCGAAAGACTCTCGCCGAAATACTCGTTTTTTCCCTTTTCCAGCCGCAGGCCGCCGGGCAAATAGCGCATCAGCACACCACGCCGCCGCGTGTAAAGATGATGCTGCACATAGACTTCGGAAGAAAAACCGTCGTTGCGGAGTCCGTTGCGAAGCACATAGGAAAACGTGCGGGCCATCAAGCTATCCATATCCGGCGTATTCTGCGCCCGCAAACCAGCAAGTCCGCTCATTATCAGCAAACAGGCCGCAAACACCCTCCTTCTGCAAAAAACAGGATGCCAACCGTTGCGCACCTTAGACGCACGCAACGATTGGCATCCGGAATCATGAGCACGGAGGCACATGACGTTATTTCTTACTTGCTATAGAGCAACCACGCGCCATTGTACTTGGAGTTCAACTGGCTGCGCATCTGGGCTGCAGTTGCCTTGTCATCATAGGAGCAGGCAATCACACGGAACCAACCGGTATGTCCGTTGATGGTTTCGTTCGTCTTTACCACGCGGGCGTCATAACCGCCGTCCTTGAGCACGGACATCAGGCTCTCGGCATTTGTCTGTGCCTGGAAGCTGCCCACCACTACGCTATAAGTCTTCAAGGGATTACCGCTGACGAGGTTGAAGCCGCCTGCAATGGTGCGGACATCACTGTGGTCCACAGGATTGGCCGGGCGTGCGGGAGGAGTCACGGGCGTTACGTTCACCTGACGGTTATCCTCTACCGGAGTAACGGCCGCAGTATTCTCATTGTTGCCTGCCATTTCCTGAGCCTTAGCCTTCTCATAAGCCTGGCGGTAAGCACTTTCCTTTGATTTGCAACCGGTCAGCACTACTGCTGAACACAATGTCAAAGTCAATAATAAAGATTTTTTCATTTGTCGATAATATTTGAATTTTCGTATGTTCTGACCAAGTTCCGGAAAACCGGACCCGCGCAGAGTGAACCGGCACAAATGTACGATTCTTACCGCGAATTCGGAGTCCTCTGCCGTTAAACTATGCAAACTAAAATGAAATTACAGAATTTTCATGCAAAAATAACAATTATTTCCTTATTCATTAAATGAAAAAGCGTAAATTTGAGACGTTGAACATAAAAACCTGTTACAATCATGAAAGCAATCAACATTTTGGCAGCCTTCCTCGGTGGAGCCGTTGTAGGCGCAGCAGTTGGAGTTCTTTTCGCTCCCGAAAAAGGTGCAGATACCCGCAGCAAAATAGCTGAGGCCCTCCGTAAAAAAGGTATCCGCTTGAACCGCGAGGAGATGGACAGCCTTGTCGACGATATTGCCGACGAGTTGCAGGACCGTCAATAAGCGGGATTTCCTCCCCGAAAATAGAAGCCAGGCAGATTCTTTTTTGTAATTTTGCTGCTGGCTTCTATTTTCATTTACGGCAACCAGAAACCAATTGCTTTGTTTAACAAGAAGATACGCATCATGTTTTCGTCCGATCAGAATATCCGCTCCCTGCGCGCCCTTATCGCAGAAATCAAGTCGTATATCGGTTTGCGCTACGAACTGGCCAGGCTGGACCTCGTGAGCAAGTTCACCGTGCTGCTTGCGGCCTTTTTCCTCAGTCTGGTGCTGTTGCTGCTGCTGCTGTTCGCCCTGTTTTTCCTGTCCTACAGCACAGCCAAAGGCCTAGCCGACACGTTAGGCAACGAGTCGTTGGCCCTGTTGCTGGTCGCCGGCTTCTACCTGCTGCTTGCCGCCCTGCTCTACCTGTTGCGCAAGCCGCTCATCATCCAGCCCATTGCCAATTTCCTGGGACATCTGTTCCTGGATTCCAACAAAGAAGAGGAGAATAAAGCATGAAGTCAAACACCTATACCCTGGCCGCACTGAAGTTGCGCCGCGCCGAACTCATGAAACAGATTGAGGAAAAAGAGCAGAGCATCAGGAGCAAGACCGACGCCCTGCTGGCCACTCCTGTTCCCGGCAACAAGGCAGAACTGATTGTCAACCGCGCCATGGCCGCCTACACGGCCTACGACGGATTCATGACCGGCTACAAACTGCTCAAAAGCATCGGCATGCTTTTCAAAAAGACAAGAAAGAAAAAATAACCCGTTTCACACATAAAACCATTTCCTGCACACCATTCCGTATGCATAGCGACTACAAAGCACAACGCTTCACGGTGTTTACCGTAAAAGAACCGGCAGGCCTTCTGGACTTCATCATGAGTGCCCTCAACGGCATCAGCCGCAACAAGGCCAAGGCCATCCTCAGCAATAGCGGCGTTCTGGTCAACAAGCGCATCGTATGCCAATACGACCACCAGCTACAGCCCGGCGACTCCGTTGAAATCAGCAAAAGAAAGAATACTGCCACGCTGGACAGCAAATTCGTGAAAATTGTCTACGAGGACGACTTCATTATCGTAGTGGAGAAGAATGTCGGCATCCTGTCCATGGCCACTTCATCAAAAGCCTTGAGCGTCAAAAGCCTACTCGACGGCTATTTTCACAGGCGCCACCTGAAATGCACGGCCCACGTGGTGCACCGCCTCGACCGCGACACCTCCGGCCTGCTGGTTTATGCCAAAACCATCGACGCCGAACAAACGCTGGAACACAACTGGCACCAAATCGTCACCGACCGGCGCTACCTGGCCCTCGTTTCAGGCGAACTGGAGCAGGAAAGCGGCTCCGTGGAGAGCTGGCTGAAGGACAACAAAGCCTATTTCACCTACTCCTCTCCCACGGACAACGGCGGAAAATATGCGCTGACGCATTACAGAAAAATCAAATCGGACGGCCGCCACACACTGGTGGAACTGAAGCTGGAAACCGGCCGCAAAAACCAGATTCGTGTACACATGCAGGACCTCAACCATCCCGTTTGCGGCGATGTCAAATACGGAAACGGCGACAATCCCATCGGCCGGCTGGCACTGCATGCCTTCCGTCTGAATTTTTATCATCCCGTCACCGGCGAGCCGTTACAGTTTGAAACGCCGTGGCCCAAATCCTTCCTGGCGGCACTCGACCCGTCGGCCCGTTAAGACCGCGCTACCGCGGCCGTGCACTGCCACGGGGCATCCACATAGGCTGTCGGACACCCCGGCTGTCTTTTCAAGACACGAAAAGGAAACGGTTCCTGCGCGGAAAAAACAGTCAGTACTTTCGGAAAAACTATCCGTACTTTAGAAAAAACAGTCAGTACTTTAGAAAATCCGAAAGTACTGACTGTTTTTCTGTATGCCTTCTCCGGCTCTAGGGTCCGCCGAAGCAGGATTTCTCTTACAACCCTTCGCTTGCACCGGCTGCCCGCCGCTCCAGGCTTTCCAGGATTTTTTCGCCCCGGCGCTCCTCGGCTTCGCCCAAATCCATATATTTCATCAGCGTTTTCTGCGCCGCCGTCTGCACGGCACGATGGGGCGAATCCATGGCGGCAGCAAACTGGTCGAGCAGTTCATCGGCATCACGCTCCGAAGGCGCCATGCCCTGCATGAACAGCCGGCCCATCAGCAGCCAGCCGCACAACTGAAACATCGGCTCCTCGCGCGCTATCCATTCAAATGCCTTCTGCGAAGCGCAGGGCAACCGCTGGAACAGATGCATGACCGTACATTCCGCTTCCTCCACAAAGTTCATCTGCTCCACCCAGATTTCCATCAGGTCGGCGTCAAATTCTTCGGGCGGATAGAGCATGGCCGCCAGCAAGCGGCATTCACGGATATTCTCTTTCCACAACAAGGCCGCCAACCCGGCGCTGTGGGGCAGCTCGGCCGCCATTTCACGAAGGCGGTGCAACTCCACGCCGAAATTGACCTTATAGGCCAGTCCTTTCTCGCGCATCGACTGGCTGACGGGACCGTTCATCACGCCGCGCAGGCTCTGCTTGATTTCGCGCAGCTGCTCTGCCAGGTTTTGGGATGTTTCCGACATAGATTCCATATTATTTTACAAAAGTTTCGAGACAGGAAAAACCGGCATTGCCCACCGGCTCTATCCGCACGGCCGCATTCACCGCCGGGAACAGCACACTCTGCCCGGCCTCCAGCATCAACTCGTTGCCTTCAGAGTCGGTCAGCATGGCCTTGCCCTCATAAGCCACATAAATGACAAAGGAATCAATCCCGGCATAGTCCACCGTCATCTCTCCGGCACTCTGCAGCAGACGCACCGTAAACTCAGGGCAGTTCACCAACACTACCGGCTGGCCGGGATGCGGCTCATATTGGGTGCGGTAGTTCGGTTCGGCCTTGTAGTTGAGCGCCTTCCGGGCCTGCTCCACATGCAGTTCACGCTTGTTGCCCAAGTCGTCAACCCGGTCGAAATCATAGACACGGAAAGTGTCGTTACTGCTTTGCTGGATTTCCACCAGAAAATTTCCGGCACCGATGCTGTGAATACGGCCGGCCGGAATAAAGAAACAGTCGCCGGGATGGGTATCGTGGTAAGCCAGATGAGAAGTCAGCGTACCTTCGGCCAGACTATCAGTATAGGCTTCGGCCGAAAAATCATGCTTGAAACCGGAACAGAGCGAAGCCCAGGGAGCGGTTTTGACAATATACCACATCTCGGTCTTGCCATAAGGATGCCCCATACGGCGGGCCATGGCATCATCGGGATGCACCTGCACACTCAAAGGATTGGCCGCTGAAATAAATTTGACCAGAAGCGGAAACGTCGTGCCATAACGTTCCAGATTACGGCGCCCCACAAGCGACGCGCCATAGCGCTCTATCAGCTCTGCCAGCGTCAGGCCGTCGTCCTCGCCTCCCGTCACCGGCGTTTCCTTGCCGGCAACGCCGGAGATTTCCCAGCTTTCGCCAATATCTTCCATCCGGCCCTGCAGACCCTTCAGTTCGACAATGTCTTCCCCACCCCAAATTGTGGGCAACAGCAATTCCTTGAATCTTAAAGGTTTCATATTTCCTTTCTATTTTCGTCCGTCATCCGGCACGACCCGTCCTCGTGCGATGCAGCCCCGAAGGCAGGGCCGCAGCCACCGGAAGGTCGTGCCCCTTCCTGACTATACTATTTTTTCGTCATTCGCAATACTTTACCCTTTCCTTCAATCAGCACTTGCGGAACCGTATCCGACACCAGTTGCCGGATATCCATTTTACCCGCCTGCTGCAAGTGAAGGTCGGCCCGGCGGCAATGACCGGACAGCACCACAATGCCGCCACCGTTCAGCAATGCCCTCAGACTACCGGTTTCCATCTTTTTCAAATCAATACTTCCGGAACCGTTCAGTTCCAGCATGACTTCCGGCGCCACAACCGAGTCGGCCACCATGGCGCCCACATTGCCGTTGACCATGAGTTCCAACGGGCTGGTAAGGGCTATTTTCCCCAAGCGCAGACACTTTCCGCCATCCAGCAGAAAGCGGTTGACAAAAGGAGCATACACGTCAATCACGGCCACTGCCTTTTCCGGCATTTTGTACCTCCGGTCGACAGCAATGCGCAATTTTCCTTCCTCCACCTGCACCGCAATATTTTCCAGTACCTTTTCAGGTGCTCTCAGCACCACCCGATGGTCGGCAGAAGCTGCGGTCTGATGATAGGTGACGTCGGCAAAACAATCTATATCGACAAGCGAGAACGGATTGGTGCACAGCGTTTTCCCTTTCATACCCACCGTGTCGGCCGGCAGGACTGCCATTTCCTTCACCACCTCGTGGATATCGCGGTGATCGCACGAAGCCAACGGCATGACCGCTGTCAGCAGACCAAAGGCCGCCACACAGCTCCAAGTGCCTGCGTGCCCTCTCACTGCAGCAATTGTCTTCATCATAATGCTATTGTTTTTTAGGTTCTGCGAAAGTTTCATATATACTCCCGACCCCCTTCCGCCGCCATCAGTACCAGAGCCACACGGCACACCCTTTTCGGCAAATACCCAGCCCCTGTGCGGCGGCGAAAAGCCGGCAAACGCTAAATGTAATCGTCAACGACGTCATTCACAAAGTCCATCATGGGCTTCATGAGGCGGAAGATGTCGGCGGCACAGTCCATCCATCCGTCCTCCAGAAAGAAGGCATCGGGCAGATGGCAGGCCACAGAATAATCCTTTGGCCGCAGATACTGCGGATAGGCAAAGTCGCGCGGAAATCCCACCGGCAGCGTCTTGAGGCGTTCCCAGCCTATTTCGGGAAACCTCCGGACAAATGCGGGTGCCTCCACTATGGCACGAAACTCGTCAATCCGTTCCATCACCGTGGTGCGCACCGCCTTCAGCACGGGCGGCTCCAGGCAGTAGCTTCCGCCGCCCAGCAGGCAACTGCCGGGTTCGAGGTGCAGATAGTAGCCACCGTGTTGCGACTTGCGGCCCCGCGCATTGATGTAGCTGCCGAAGTGGCGTTTGTAGGGTGACTTGTCGGCCGAGAAACGTGTGTCGCGGTAAAAGCGGTAAAGGGTCGACTGCACAGGCAGCCCGGCCACGGTCGGGTCGAACTCTCCGATTTTGGCAATCATCTGCTCTGCCAAGCGGGAAAAGGCTGTCGTTGCCGCCTTGTAGCGCCCCTGGTTTTCAGCCAGCCATTCGCGGCGGTTGTTCGCAGCGACATCGGCCAGGAACTGCAAGATCATGCCCTCCTTACGGCTTTCGTCGTAGCGGAACACGCGCTGCCTTTCTTCCATTTCCGCATCCATTTTCATTCCATCCATATCCCGTACGTATTTTCTGTTTCCCTGCATGCATCAGAAGAACTTCTCCAGGCGGCTGATAGCGTTTTCCAGACAGAAAGCCACCACCGTGTCGCCCGCCTGCAGACGTGTCCGTCCGTTGACCAGCGAACATTTCCCTTCGCGCACCAATGCGCCGAGTGTCACCGTCGGCGGCAGGTGCAGGTCCTTTACGTCATGTTTCGTCACCTTGGCGCCCGGCGTCACCTGAAACTCCGCAACGTCGGCATTCGCCACAATCAGGTTCTTAACCGTCGTGACGTCCGCCTTCAGCATCATCTGATAAATGTGACTGGCTGCAAAGGTCTTCTTGTTGATGATATAACCGATGTCGAGGTGCTCCGCTATTTTGATATAGTCGGAATTTTCCACCATGGCCACGGTTTTGACCACGCCCACGCGCTTGGCGCTCAGGCAGGCCAGGATATTGGCTTCCGAACTGTCGGAAAGGGCGGCGAAAGCGTCGTCGCTGCTGAGCCCTTCCTCCGTAAACTGTTCGCAATCGGGGCCGTTGCTGTTGAGCACCATGCTGTTGGTGCCGTCAAGCAGACTGTTCAGCTCCATACAGCGGGCCGGGTCGGGCTCAAACACCTTGGCGTTCATATAGTCGGGCATATTGTGCACGGCATGCACCGCCGTATCGCTCCCACCCATGATGTAGACCGTGTGCACGTCGGGATAATCCTCCTTACCGCACATCTCGCGGATATACGGCACATAGTCGGGGGTCGTAAGGAAATAAACGACGTCGTCTTCCTCCAGGGAATCGTTACCGTGGAGTATGAGAGTTTCCTCGCCCCGCATCACGGCCACCACCAAACAGGGGGCGCCGGGTGGGAAAAGGTCCTTGAGCTGCTTGCCCAGGATGTGTGCCGACGGACGCATCTTCACTCCCAGCAGAATGAGTTTGCCGTCCTTCAGTTCCAGCCACAGTCTCACCCAGCTGTGGCGGATGTTATGAATGATTTCCTTTCCGGCCAACACTTCGGGATAAATCACCGAACTGATGCCCATGGTCTTGAAGAACTCCCGGTTTTCAGGCAGTGTATATTCGTAGTTGTCCACCCGCGCCAGCGTTTTCTTCGCCCCCAGTCGGGAGGCAAGCATGCAGCAGGTGATGTTGTGCGCCTCGTCGGGAGTAACGCCGATGAATAAATCGGCCTTGCCCACTCCTGCATTGCGCAACTCGGAGATGGACGAAGGCGAGGCCTTGATGGTGAGCAGGTCCAGGTTGGACGAGAGGTCGCTCAGCCGCTCCTCCTGGTCATCCATGACAATGATGTTATGCTTCTCGCGCGAAAGGAGCTTGGCCAGGTGTTTCCCCACGGCTCCTGCTCCTGCTATGATGATTTTCATATTCCGTTATTCTGAGAATTCCGTACTGCCGCTCTGTGCGGTTGCTCCGTCCCTCCGGTCTCCGGCATCGGATTCCTTGCCGTTCATCAGGCCGCAAATGGCATTCAGTATGCCCTCTTGGTCCAATCCGTAGAGCCGGTATAGTTCCTGTGGAGTGCCATGCTCGATGAACCGGTCGGGCCATCCCAGCCGAACCAGTTGCGGATGGTAGCCGTGGTCGGAGAAATATTCCAGTACAGCCGACCCCATTCCGCCGTTACGCACGCCGTCCTCCAGCGTGATGACACGCCCGAAGCGCCGGCCCACTTCCTCCAGCAACGCTTCGTCGAGCGGCTTGAGAAAGCGCAAGTCGTAATGGGCCACACTGATGCCTCTCTTCCCGGCTTCCGCTATGGCTTTGGCGGCCATCGTCCCTATGGGGCCCAAACTGAGAAGTGCCACGTCATGCCCTTCCTTAAGACACCGGCCGCGCCCTACGGGCACTTCTTCCAACGGGCACTGCCAGTCGGTCAGCGAACCGCAACCGCGCGGATAACGGATGACGAACGTGCCCTTGCCCGGCAACTGCGCCGTATACATCAACCGGCGCAGCTCATGCTCGTCATAGGGCGAAGCTATCGTCAGATGCGGCACAGGCCGCAAGGCTGCCAGGTCGAAGAGTCCGTGATGCGTAGGTCCGTCCTCCCCCACGATGCCGGCGCGGTCCAGACAAAGCACCACCGGCAGACGCAGCAGCGCCGCATCATGGATAATGTTGTCATAGGCACGCTGGGCAAACGAGGAATAGATGTTGCAGAACGGCTGCAGCCCCTCCTTGGCCATACCGGCCGAGAATGTCATGGCATGGCCTTCGGCAATGCCCACGTCAAATGCACGGTCGGGCATTTCGCGCATCATGAGGTTCATCGAACAGCCTGTAGGCATGGCCGGCGTCACTCCCACAATGCGGTCGTTGGCCCGCGCCAGCTCAATCAGCGTTTCGCCAAACACGTCCTGGAAACGGGGCGGCCGTTCCTTGTTCGTCTCCACGATGCGCTGACCGCTGTTCTTGTCAAACTTGCCCGGAGCATGCCATTCGGTGGCAGCCTCCTCTGCGGGGCGGAAGCCCTTGCCTTTCTTCGTGTGCACATGCAGCAGTTTCGGTCCCTGCATGTCCTTTATTTCGCGGAACACACGCACCAGCGAAATCACATCGTGCCCCTCGGTCGGCCCGAAGTAGCGGATGTTCATTCCTTCAAACACATTCTGCTGATTGGTCAGCAACGATTTCAGCGAGTTGTTGAAACGGAGAATCCTGCGCCGCCGGCTGTCATTGAGCCAACCCCACGACGAGAGTTTGCGGGCCACACGGAAACGCGTCCGGTTATACCAGCCGCTCGTATGCAAATGGAGCAGATACTCCCGCATGCCCCCCACACTGCTGTCGATGCTCATATTATTGTCGTTGAGCACAATGAGCAGGTTATTGGGCGTATCGGAAGCATTGTTGAGCCCTTCGAAAGCAAGTCCGCCGCTCATGGCACCGTCGCCGATGATGGCCACCACGTGGCGGTCGGACTCGCCGGCCCGCACAGCCGCCACCGACATGCCCAGCGCCGCCGATATGGAATTGCTGGCATGCCCGCAGGCAAACGTGTCATACTCGCTTTCCTCCGGCGACGGGAAAGGCTTGATGCCCCCCAGTTTGCGGTTGGTGGAAAAGCGGTCCCTCCGGCCAGTCAGAATCTTGTGTCCGTAGGCCTGATGCCCTACGTCCCACACCAGCCGGTCATAAGGAGTATTGAATACATAGTGCAGAGCGACCGTCAGTTCCACCGTTCCCAGGCTGGAGGCAAAGTGTCCCGGATTCTCCGCCAGTACATCAATGATGTAGCGGCGCAATTCGGCACACACCTGCGGAAGAGCCTCAACGGGCAGTTGTCGCAACTGCTCCGGCGTATCCAGATGCGACAAGTACTGATATTCTTCTTCTTTTTCCATAATGTCAATGGACGGGCTCTGGTGGAAGCGGATGTCCCGCCCGCCGCCGGCACCTCATTCGACCGGTCCAGAAGCCCAGGTGTACATTTTTTACAAAACCCAAGTGTGTATTTTTGCAAAAGTAACATTTTCCAACGAAAACAGCCGACCTTTCCGACCGAAAAAGCCGACTCGCACCATTTTTGACAGCAGGAAATGCACCCCGTCCCCTCCGCGAAAAGCGGTTCCGGACAGGAGCAAAAAACAGTCAGTACTTCTGTGAAAACAGTCAGTACTTTAGAAATTTCTAAAATACCAACAGTTTTTTCTAAAGTACTGACTGTTTTCACCGCCCGTATCTTGCGTGCGGCGGCAGGCAGGCCGACCGCTTCCGCACCCGCACCGGAAACGGGAAAAGCCGATGCATTGGCCCGACTGATTCAGAATTCCAGCAGAACGACCTGCGGATTGTGGTCGCTCAAGAAGCCGGCAGGGCCGGCGGCTTCCGGTTCCACCTCCGAGCGTTTCACACGCACTTGCGGCGTGACAAAAATAAAGTCAATTTTCTCCCTGTGTTCCGGCGACAGACGCCCGTAGTCGTGGAAGGTATAGTCGGGACCGGTCACGGTATCAGCCGCCTTGTGTGCATCCCTGAGCACAAATTCGTCTGTCGTCAACGTGCGGTAGGCCTCGGAAGAGTCGGCCACATTGAAATCGCCCGTGAGAACCGCAGGCCGGTTGCCCACGAGTTCCTGAATCCGGCGGATAATCAGCCGTGCCCCCTCCCGGCGCGCCTCGACGCCCACATGGTCGAAATGCGTGTTGACGCCCAAAAACACCTTTCCGGTGGCCCGGTCACGGAACTTTCCCCAGGTGGCAATCCGCGTACAGGCACCGCCCCACCCGATGAATCCCACACTGTCGGGATACTGGGAAAGCCAGAACGTATTGCTGTCAAGCAGTTCAAAACGGTCCGTCCGATAAAAGATGGCAGAATATTCCCCTTTCGTCCGCCCGTCCTCCCGTCCCACACCGACGGCAGCATAACCGGGCAAACCCGCCTTCAAATCAGTCAACTGGTGATGCAGCACTTCCTGCATGCCGACAATGTCCATACCCTTGTCCAATATGTAGCGGCACACACGGTCGCGCCGATACTTCCAGCTGTTCAGACTGTCGGCCGGAGTGTCCATCCTGATATTGAAAGTGGCCCATTTCACTGAAGTGTTCCCGCCGGACTCCTGCTGCCCGGCCTGCTGTTTGCTCCCCGTGCAGCTGCAAAGCGCAACCGCCAGAAGACACGATACCCATTTTTTCATACGCTGTTATGTTTGGTTGTTTTTCTTCCATCCGGCCCATTTCCGGCCCGACCGGCTCAAGGCGGTGCCGGCGATACCCGTTGGCCCGCCGACCGCCGTAACCGGCAATTGCAATATTCGCAAAAAAATCCGAGTCGGGCAAATTTCCCGGCAACGGAAACCGGCGCATCTCCCGACCCCATCAGCACGGCAGGCACCTTCATCCCTGCCGGAAGCCCCATGCCCTACCTTACCGTCCCGCCCCACGAAACCGATGTGCTGCCACGACAAAGCGGAACACCCGTTTGCCCATCTCAGGAAAAATTACGAATATTGCAACGACAACGGGCCACATTCCGCCATTGGGATGTGCCCTGCCCCATTCCATTTACAACGTTCAGCCCATCCGGGTATTTTCAAAACAGCACTGATGATGAAGCCCCTACACCTCTTGCTTCTCCTGCTGACCGCCGTACTGGCGGGGCAGACCGGCTACGCGGCTCCCGCAGTCCCCGACACGATTCCCTTTGAAATCGGCGCCGACCGGCGCATTTACGTACAAGTGCAACTGAACGGCAATACCCACCGCAGTTTCCGCTTCCTGTTCGACACCGGTGCCACCGACATCGTGCTCAACGCTTCGCTGCCCGAAGTAATGGCGCAGGCAAAGTTTACCCAAGAGGTGCACAACCAGGGAGCCACCTCTGCCGAAGTCATCCCGTCCACCTCCGCCGACCAGCAACTGCTACTGGGGCATAACAACGTAAAGGGACTTACCTTTATCGCCATTGCCTATCCGCCGGAGGCCTGGGACGGCGTGCTGGGCCTCTCCTTCATGAAATGCTTCGACATTACCATCGACTACAACCGCCGGCAGATGTATCTCTACCCGCCGGGTAAGGCCCCGCGCCCCGGAGAGGAAGGCCTGCCGTTTACCTACCGCGCCGGTGTGCCCGTTGTTCCGGTAGTGGCCTATATCAACGGAAAGCGACATGCCCTGCAGGTGGAACTCGACAGCGGTTCCGACCGCGTGCTCGACATCAACACTCCCTATGTGGAACGCCACCGCCTGCGCGGCACGCTCCCCGTCTTTGCCGTTTCGAGCATCGCCGGAACGGGAACGGACAACGGACAACTGGAAAACGTATTTTTCGACAAGCTGACGCTGGGACCGGCCACCTTCCCCCTGCTGCCCGGTGCCTTCTCCACTCTCAAAAGCGGCCTGCAGGCCTCGGCCGAAATGGACGGCGTGGCGGGCAACAATCTGCTGCAACGCTTCAACCAGCTGTGGGACTTCCGCAACCAAAAGCTCTACCTCACCGTCAACCACCGTTACTACCTGCCCTTCTACGACTTCCTGACGGCACCCTGAAGCCACGGCGGCGCGAAGCAGAAAGGGTAATGCTGCCACGGCTGCATCAAAGCCCACCGACTTCCCGACCCCCGGAAAAGCAACAGGAGCCGTGCGCATTTCCTCCGGCATCAACCGGTATGCGCACGGCTCCTGTTTCGGTTTCCCGACGGCTCTTCCCGTCAGCTCTCACGTCCCATCAGGGTGGCTGCCCACTCACGCAGCAAGGCTGTGCGCTCCTCGGCAGCCGTCAGTCCGTCCAGACACGCATAAGCCTTCTGATAGCAATGTTCAATGGCCTCATTGCAAAGGTCGGCTATGTGCAACGCATCATAAATAGCCGTTACGGCTGCAATTTTCTCCCCGGCCGGCATCCCGCCGTCCTGCAAGAGCGACAGCAGGCGCTCGCGGGTGGCCTCATCGGCCCGGCGGAGCGCATTAATCAGCAGGAAGGTTTTCTTGCCACAAAGGATGTCGCCTCCGATTTTCTTTCCGAAGATGCGCGGATCGCCATAAACATCCAGATAATCATCGCGCAACTGGAAAGCCAGCCCCACCTGTTCGGCAAAGGCATAAAGGCGGTCGGCATCGGCGGCTGACGCACCCCCGAGAATGGCTCCGCACTTGATGGCGCAGGCGAGCAGCACCGAAGTCTTGAGACGAATCATCTCCAAATATTCCTCCTCCGTCACATCGTTGCGCCGTTCAAAGTTGACATCATATTGCTGCCCCTCACAAATCTGCTGCATCGTGCGGGTGAATAGCTGCAAGAGCTCTGCACGGTGGGGAGAATCGACTTCCAGCATGTGGCGCACGGCCAGAATCAGCATTGTGTCGCCGGAAAGCACCGCCGTGTTGTCATCCCACTTCTTGTGAACGGTGGGTCTGCCGTGGCGCAGGTCGGCACGGTCCATGAGGTCGTCGTGCAGCAGCGTATGGTTATGATAGGTCTCGAGCGCCAGCGCTGCCGGCAATGCCCGTTCCATATCATCGCTGTAAAGATAGTGCCCCAGCAGCACCAGCGTCGGACGAATCCGCTTGCCTCCACCGCCCAACACATAGGCCACAGGCTCATACAGGCCTTCGGGCAGTTTCGGATATGTCACCTTTTGCAAGGCATTTTCTACCATGAGAACCAGGTCAGCAAGATTTTTCATATACAAAAGTCTTTTGGAAATATCATTAAAAAGGGAAACAGAACGGGGACGGCTTCATCTCGGCGTAAAGCGCACCGGCAGCGTCATGCTCACCACCGACACACGGCCGTTTACCCGGCCGGGCGTCCAGCGGGGCATGCGGCGGATGGCATTGAGCACGGCCCGGTCCAGGTCGGGATGGAGCGAATGCACAATCCGCGCATTCGTCAACCGGCCGTCGACTTCCACCAGGAAATTGACTTCAAGCTGCCCTCCGATTTTCATCCGCACGCAATTGGGCGGATAAGCCACGTGTTCGTCCAGCCATTTCATCAGCGCTCCGATGCCTCCGGGAAACTGCGGCATTTCTTCCACCACCTCCGTGGGCAGCAAGTGGGGACCTTCCAGCGGCAAATCCTCCTGCAGGGCATGCAACGAGTCCAGTTCCTCAAAGGTTTCGGCTATATCGGGCAGACCGTCTTCCTGCATCTGCTCCTCCTCTATGCCGAAACGGATATCCTGTTTCGTCACTTCCACGATTTCGGGCACGGCGGCAACGCCCCCTTCAACACGCTGAAGACGCGGCGGCCTGGGGCGTCCCGTAGCCACCGACTTGAGGACATGGTCCTGCTCGGCATCCATCCGGGCCAGTTTCGGCAACACATCCTCCAGTTGCTCCAGCGCCTCCTTGCGGTCATATTCCATCCACAACCGGAGCGCCACCCCTCCCAGCGTCAGCAACACCACCATGCCTCCAACCACCAGCAAGGCAAATGCATAGCGCCTGCCCATATTCCGGCGAATACGGTAGGCACCATACTTCTGGTTGCGGCCCTCAAAAACGAGGTCGCACCATTCCCTGGACAACAAATCGGAGTTGCTCACGTCTGTTCCTCACTAAAAACATGCCCCACGGCGACTGTTCCGGCTCAAGAATGGAACATGACGCCCATGCGGGGCTACATTATACTGCAAATGTACACTCTTAATCTAAATTTTGTAGTAACTTTGAGCACAATTTTTAGTAACGGAATGAAAAAAAAGCATATCCTCATAGCCGCCCTGCTGGCACCGGTTGCGCTGCACGCACAGGAAGCCACCTACTCGCAAACCGTGCTGCGAATCCCCATGTCGTCGCACGTGGCCGCACTGGGCGGCGAGAATATCTCTGTGCTGGAAGACACCCCCTGGAGCGGATGGTCGAATCCGGCTCTCTACTCCATCGTGAGCACCAACTCCCTGGGACTGAACTTCATGACCTATGCCAACGGAGGCACCTGGGCCGGCGCACAATATGTCAGAGGGTTCGGCGAGCGGCACACGGGAGCCGTCACCGCGCAAATGATGAGTTACGGTTCTATGGACGAAACCGATGCAGAGGGTAACGTGATGGGCTCCTTTTCGCCCAAGGACTTTGTCATCGGTGCCGGCTACAGCTATCTGCTCTCCGACCGTTGGGCGGGAGGCGCCAACCTCAACTTCATCTACTCCGGCTATGCCGAATATACGGCCTTTGCCCTGGCGGTGGACCTCGGCGTCAATTACTTCAATGAAGACAGCGATCTTTCCTTTTCCGTTGCCATGCGCAATATCGGAGCGCCGCTCAAGTCGTTTGACGACCGCCCCGAACGCCTGCCCTTCAACCTGCAGGCCGGATTTACCAAGGGTATCGCCCACGCTCCGATAAGGGTATCGGTGACCCTGACGGACCTGACCCGATGGAAAAACAGTGATTATTTCCAGCCCGACGGTGAAAAAATCAGCTTCGGAAAGAAACTGATCAATCACTTCGTCGTGGGGCTTGACATCCTCCCCACCGACTACCTGTACCTCAGTGCCGGCTACAACTTCCGCCGCGCCTATGAACTGAAAGCTGCCGGTGACGGGCACGGTGCCGGCCTCACCTTTGGTGCAGGCCTGCAACTCTCACGCTTCAAGTTGGGGGCGTCCTACGCCAAATATCATCTGGCAGCCTCCTCGCTCATGTTCAATGTTGGCTACACGCTGTAAGGCATCTCTGCGCCTTTTCCGCCAACTGATTCCGAAAAGTAAAAAAATCATCCGATAACATGAAAAAAATCATCGTAGCCATCGACGGACATTCGTCCTGCGGCAAAAGCACCATGGCCAAGGACCTGGCCCGCGAAGTAGGATATATATACGTTGACACCGGTGCCATGTATCGCACCGTCACCCTGTTTGCCCTGCGGCAAGGACTCTTTTCTGCCGAAGGCGACATCGACACCGAGCGTCTGGCCGCCCTCCTGCCCGATGTCCGCATCAGTTTCCGCCTCGACCCCGAAACCCGGCTGCCCATTGCGCAACTGAACGGAGAAGATGTGGAAAACGACATCCGCACCCTTGAGGTGTCATCACATGTCAGTCCGGTGGCGGCCCTGCCCTTCGTCCGCGAAGCGCTGACCCGCCAGCAACAGGCCATGGGACAGGAAAAAGGCATCGTCATGGATGGCCGCGACATCGGCACCGTCGTATTCCCAGAAGCCGAACTCAAGATTTTCGTAACGGCATCGGCCGAAGTGCGAGCCCGCCGGCGCTACGACGAACTGACCGCCAAGGGACAAACCGTCTGCTACGAAGAAATACTCAAGAACGTACAGGAACGCGACTACATCGACAGCCACCGTGCCGTAGCTCCACTCCGGCAGGCCGATGACGCCATTGTGCTGAACAACAGCCAGATGAGCATTCCCGAACAAAAGGCCTGGCTCATGGAAAAATTCCAGGAACGGACACGCTGACCCTCCGCATTGCCCCGCCCCTGGGGGCCACGGCAACAGTCCAACGTTTCACCCCCTCCTTTCTTTCAAAGCGACTTTTCACATGCTCAATATCGAAATAGATGAAGGCTCTGGTTTCTGTTTCGGCGTCACCACAGCCATCAGCAAGGCCGAAGAGGAACTTTCGGCCAGCCACACTCTCCACTGCCTTGGCGACATCGTGCACAACGGCAGCGAATGTGAACGCCTGCACGCCATGGGGCTCATCACCATCAATCACGAAGAATTCGCCCACCTGCCGGCAGGGTCGAAGGTCTTGCTGCGTGCCCACGGCGAACCGCCGCACACCTATGCACAGGCCCGCGAACGGGGCATCAACATCATTGATGCCACCTGCCCCGTAGTGCTGCAACTGCAAAAACGCATCCGAAAAGTATACGAGGAAGCCGAACCCTCGCAAATCGTCATCTACGGCAAGCGAGGACATGCCGAAGTGCTCGGACTTGTGGGCCAGACGGAAGGACAGGCCATCGTCATCGAACGTCTGGAAGAAGCCGAATGTCTGGATTTTTCACGCAACATCTGCCTTTTCTCCCAGACCACCATGCCGCTCGAAGGTTTCCGCCAGATTGTCGACTTCATCACCGGACACATTCAGGCTCCGGCCCAGTTCCGCTATTTCGACACCATCTGCCGCCAGGTGGCCAACCGCCTTCCCAACATCCGGAAATTTGCCGCCCGCCACGATGTCGTCATCTTTGTGTGCGGACTCAAAAGCAGCAATGGCCGGGTGCTCCATGAAGCCTGCCGGCAAGTCAACCCCCGCAGCTATCTGGTGGACCAACCCGCCGCCATCCGCCCGGAATGGTTTGAAGGAGCCGGCAGCGTGGGCATCTGCGGAGCCACCTCCACTCCCAAATGGCTGATGGAAGACTGCCGCGAAGCCATCGCGGCCTTCAACTGCGATTAGCGTCACGCGCCTTCCCTCCGGCAAGGCAACACCGTTTTTTTTCAGCCAGCGGCTTCCTTTCCCAATCATAGAAAGAAGTTCACAACCCATGCTATTCATCGACACCCATACCCACCTCTACACCGAAGAATTCGATAATGACCGTCAGGAAACGGTGCGCCGCGCCATCGAAGCCGGCGCAACAGGCCTGCTTCTGCCCAATATTGACGGACACTCCATTCAGCCCATGCTGGACATGTGCCATGCCTACCCGGGACTCTGCTTCCCCATGCTGGGACTCCACCCCACGGAATTACCGGACGAGCCGCATGCCCTGCTCGACGAGATGGAACGCCTGCTGGACGCTCCGGATGCGCCCTATATTGCCATTGGGGAAATAGGTATCGACCTCTATTGGGATCAAAGCCGGCGCGAAGAACAGAAGGAAGTTTTTCAGCGCCAGATAGAATGGGCCATACACCGGCTGCTGCCACTCAGCATTCACACACGGTCGGCCCACCGGGAACTGGTAGACGCCCTGGCGCCCTATCAGCCAAAACTACATGGCGGCGTATTCCATTGTTTTGGAGGCAGTGCCGAAGAGGCCCGCGAACTGCTCGATACCTTCCCCGGTTTTGTCTTAGGAATCGGCGGAACTGTTACCTTCAAAAAGTCACAGTTACCGGTCATACTGAAAACAGCCGTTCCGCTCAACCGGATAGTCTTGGAAACCGATGCGCCCTATCTGGCGCCGACTCCACACCGCGGCAAACGAAACGAACCTTCCTTCCTGCCACTGGTGGCAGAAAAGTTGGCTGCCATCTACGAGACAACACCCGAAGAAGTGGGATACATCACCACACAGAATGCCAAGAAGGTCTTCCACCTGCCCTGACTCCGAATCCCCGCCAACTGGAAAGGAAAGCAACAAAATCATAATTTTGCACCCTATTCGGCACAAAACAGGCAGGAACCGATAAAAAAACTTCCGAAAAGTTTGCTAATTTCAAAAATATCGCTACCTTTGCAACCGCAAATCAACAAAGGTGCCATAGCTCAGTTGGTAGAGCAAAGGACTGAAAATCCTTGTGTCCCCGGTTCGATTCCTGGTGGCACCACCTTTTAAGCAAGCATAATGCTTCTATTTTGTTGATTGCAGGTGCCATAGCTCAGTTGGTAGAGCAAAGGACTGAAAATCCTTGTGTCCCCGGTTCGATTCCTGGTGGCACCACTTTGAAGAAAAGCAAAAGACGGTAAAATCCTGATTTCCAGGCGAAATCGGGATTTTTTGTTTTCCCCAGACACGCAAAAAAACGGCAAAATATTACCGTTCGAGGTGGAGCAAAAGGTGGAGATAAAAGTCGCAAATCATGTGACGTGAATGCCTATATCGAAAATGCGAGAATCAAGTTACATCAGATTTTTTGTGAACTGGAAGAACAGAACCAACCTATACGGCACGTCTGTTACAGGAAATATTTTCGGACAGGGGAAACGAATCGGAATAATTGATAAAGAATATAGGGAGAAGCACATAATACCCCGGCATACATTGCAGTTTTCATATGTATGATAAACTGTTCTGCCAGTCCGGTATTGATGAGCTTTATAGAAAAATCAGAGACATAAGAATCTGTTACCATCCCATTTATGGCATTAAAGAATCGGTAGGTTATGAATCCGGAATCTTTTGGAGCAAGAACAACGGCAAACAGTTGTTCCTTAAGGAAAAAAGTCAAAACGCCGAATATGACGGTTACGGCGACGACTCTGATGATCGCCGCACGTAACACATCAAGGTGTCCCAATACGGTTGGGTGTCCTTAACCATTATTGTTTCTTTTTTCTGTATCCACAGAAACATCTTCCGACATGTTTACCTCTTTCTCGATATTATTCATTCCATCCTTGAATGAACGCACTCCTTTCCCAAGTCCTTTCATCAGCTCCGGTATTTTCTTACCTCCGAAAAACAAGAAAACGACCAAGACTATTAGAAGAATTTCCTGTGTTCCCAACCCAAACATAAACAATTGTATTTTAATGATTAATAGTTTTATTTAAGTTTGTCATATTCTTCATCCGTTACGGGTTCAAGCCATTCGTTTGACGCGTTCTTTCCCTCAAGTTCAAATGCGAGATGTGCAAACCAACTGTCCGCCGCCGCCCCGTGCCAATGCTTCACGTTTGCAGGAATGTGTATTACCGTGCCGGGGAGTATTTCCACTGCCGGCTTGCCTTCTTCCTGATACCAGCCACGTCCGGCAACGCCTATAAGCATCTGTCCTCCACCTTTTGTTGCCTTGTGAATGTGCCAGTTATTGCGACAGCGTGGTTCAAAGGTAACGTTGGAAATCTTCACTTGCTCTGTGGATATAGGAGCAAGGTAACTGTTCCCGATAAAATACTTTGCGTATGCCGTGTTGGGTTCTCCAATCGGGAAAATCATTTCTTTTTGGAAGGCAGCTTTGGCGTCTTGCTTGATAGAATCTTCCGCCCATACGCTTTTGGCAAGATTGAAAGCTGCCCATGCCTTCGGCCAACCGGCATAAAAGCCGATATGCGTGATCATCTCGGCTATCTCGGTGCGTGTAATTCCATTGTTCTTTGCCGACTGAAGGTGATATGTCAGCGAATTGTCTGTAATACCCATACTGATAAGTGATGTAATTGTAACCAAGCTACGGTCTCGCAACCCAAGTTTATCAGTGCGGCTCCATACTTCGCCAAAAAGAACATCATCATTCAGTTCCGCAAATTTGGGTGCAAACTCTCCAAGCTGGTCGCGCCCTGCTGTCTGTACTATTTTTTCCTGTGCCATAACATTGAATGTTAGAATACTGAAGATTGAAATTATTAGAATTTTGTTCATAGATATATTTTTTATTGAATGAAATTGTTAATCTGATTATTGGGATTAAGCGGCTTTTGGTCAGATAGAATTAAGTTCTTGACCATTCGCAGCGTTCCCTGTTTATATTTCTGGAAATGTTCCGAAGCTATATGCTGTTTATAGGCTTCTTGACTTGCGTAAGTTTCAAGTATAGTTACCATACAGGGATTCTCTTTCTCCTGCACGGCATACATGGTAAGTACACCCGGTTCGGTACGCAAGGAAATTTCGCCAACTTCAACAGCATATTTCATATACTCATTTATATATTCGGGATGGACTTCGATTTTTGACAAACGTACAATGCCGTCAGTTTGCATCGGTTGTTTGGGACACATGGCAGGCTGTTTATCAAGGTTCAAACATTTTCCGATAACTTCACCTGTGGCTATATATGAATAAGTGGGAAACTCAAACAATACCGGTTTCAGTAAAGTGTAATCGAGCTTACCGTTCTTGTCAAGCACATCGGGAGAAGCATATGTATGGGCAACGGAACAGATGAAATTGTCGAAGCCGTCAGTTTCATAAATGTCCATTACATTGCATTCCATTGTCAGCGGAGATTTATCAATCACGGGCGAACCGTTCTCGCCCCAATGGAAATCGAATACACCCGATTTATCTGTTGTCGCTCCGCTTACACTACCAACATAATCTGCTTTTGGCAGCATCTCCCGACTGACAAGATTGACAGACAGCTTTTTTGACTCTCTGATGCCTTGATTGGTATAATGCTCTTTACTCATGCTCACAAGGATGCGGTCATGTCCTATAATGCCGGTGTGCCCTACCACAAGCCAGTTTACTTTTCCGTTTACTTCAGCACCAATTACCGTCATTGGTTTTGGATAAAGCGCAAGTATGCTTCCAATGTTTTTCTTTTCCATCTCCGTACTGTTCTGTTTGTCTATCTCCCTTATCGGCCGCGTATTGCACGACAACAAAAGGGAGAAAAACAAGATTGCCAATATTGATCTTTTCATCCTTAAAACTTTATTAAAGACTTTGACGTAACACATTGATTACATCTTCACGAGTGAGGACGACATAACCGCTTTCAGTAATAGGGCATGCATCTGCCATGCCTTCGAGTTTCGATACATCGGCACCGCATTCCGTTATGCTTATTGCCAAACCCAGTTCACGCATCCAATCCTCCATCCGTTCAAGCCCTTCCAATGCAATTTCCTTGTCAGTTTTTCCGGTTAGGACAATACCCCAAACGTTAGCTGCCAGCCGACGGAATTTCTTCACTGCCTCTTCAGAACGTCCGATGAGCAGACGGTAATAAGCTCCGCTGACAGCAGAGAGTGTATGTCCGTGGGTAGCATCGGTATAAGCGGCGACAGCCTGCCCCAGCATGTGTACCATCCAATCTGTAGGTTTTCCACAGGCAAGAAGCCCGTTCAAAGCCCATGTAGCTGTCCACATGATGTTGCTTCTTGCTTCATAGTCTTTCGGATCTGTAAGCACTTTCCGGGAACTGACAATAAGAGAACGCATCAATCCCTCGGCGATATAGTCAGTCGTGTTGTCGTCCGTTCCTGAAAGATATTGTTCCAATATGTGCGACATGATGTCGTAAATGCCTGCTACCGTATGATACTTGGGCACGGTATAAGTGTAAACGGGGTTGAGAATAGAGAAATCTGGATTGCGGAAGTAATAAAACTTCTTCCGGTTTTCGCTGTGCTTGGAGATAACGGAACAACTGTCCATTTCTGACCCTGTTCCAGCCATCGTAAGCACGCAGCCGACAGGAATCCAGCGGCAGGTCATTTCCCCGAAATTGTTGAAATAATATTCCCAAGGGTCATGTTCGCAATAGGCAGAACCGGCCACAGCTTTACAATAGTCGCAGACGGATCCTCCACCTACAGCAAGAATCAAATCCACCGCCTCTTTCCTTGCGAGTGCCACGCCTTCCATTACCTTTTCGATTGTAGGATTTGGCATGACACCCGACAGTTCGACCGTCTGTTTGCCCGCCTTGTGGAGTTCCGCAAGTACCGCATCGTAAATACCGTTCTTACGGATAGAACCACCGCCATACACCAGCATTACTTTTTCTCCATACTTGCCCAATTCTTTACTCAAATTCTCCAATGAATTTTCCCCGAAATATATTTTCGTGGGATTATGAAATGTGAAATTGCCTAACATATCAGTTTTTTTTATTCGTTATTATTTGTTATTGATGCTTTTGATAAAACGTGCCGGAACACCGCCTACGACCGTATTTGCCGCCACATCTTTCGCAACCACGGCACCTGCCGCAACAACGGCATTATCACCGATGGTCACGCCTTGCAGAATGGTCGCGTTTGAACCGACCCACACGTTCTTGCCTAATACAATAGGAGCGGGATAAGTAGTCTTGCGGTCTTCTGGTGAAAGCCCGTGATTGAGTGTTGCAAACACGACATTATGACCGATTTGACAACCAGCACCTATACAGACACCTCCGTGATCCTGAAAATGACAACAAGCGTTGATAAATACATTTTCGCCCACGGTGATATTTTTACCGAAATCAGCATAAAGCGGTGGAAAGACGCGCAGCGATTGCGGTACTTCATAGCCGAACAGTTCGGATAGCAGTTCACGCACTTCGTCCGGTGTATGATAAGCTGTATTCAGACGGAAAGTGATGCGGCGAGCCTCATTGCTCATTTCGTCCATAAAGCGGTGTATCTCTTCCGTGTTAAGAGCCTTTCTCGTTTTTACGTATTCCTTGAAATTTGCCAAGTCCATACTCATTGCCTTTCTATTTTTACTTTTATATCACCACTGACTTGTAAGGATGCTATACCATTACCATCTATATGACCGATTTTTATCAAGTCATCGCTATATGACCAGCTTTTACAAAAGATAGCCACATTGCCCCACGGTTCATAAATCGTGATGTCACCGGGTGAGGGAGTGCAACCACGTGCTACACCTTCCAAATCCAGCTTAGGGTCGGGATAGAAAATTTTTTCAGTCATGTTATTATAATCCTCCAATGTGACTTCAAGCGGAAGACGCGAAAGAAAATCTTGTCCTGCGGCATTGTCATCCATTGTGGCGGTAATCGTGTGGTCCCCTGCCGTGATTTTTACTTTAAGTGAAGAGGTGTCTGGGAGGTCAGGAGTCTCTCTTTTCGCTCCAATCTCATTCAGCCATGCTGGAACACGGCTCTCCATCTGGCTGAGTGAAGAGGAAGTCAACAGCAAGGCCTGTTCCACAAAAACGGCATCCGGACAGAGGGCATGCGCTTCACTGATGGAAGAAGATATTCCGCTGCTACCACTTGTGGCAAATAGGGCAATGCGTTTCCCGGCAAGTTTAGAAGTATGGTTGTGTAGGAATGTCTGCATCGGCGTAGCCATACTGCCGTACCAGATGGGGAAACCCACTAATACCATTTCATAGTCATCAAAATTTTCTATAGAAGTTTTGACAGGCGGATAATTGCCTTGACGGACATCAGCCAATTCTTTCCGGGCACGTTCAAGCATAGCATTATAGTCATCGTCATACGGAGTTTCGGGCTCCACTTCAAGAATGTCACAATCAAGCGTTGCCTGAATCAGTTGCGCCACACGCTCTGTGTTACTTGTGCGTGACGAATAGAGTACAAGGTAACGTCCGTTTTCTCCGGGTTCAGGTATGTCGGGTTCTTCTTTGTCTCCATTTCCTGGTTGTTCCGACACCTCCGGTGTGAACGGTTCTTCGTTATCGCATCCACAAGCTGCCATTGACAAGAAAGCAAACAATAAAAATGGAATCAATACTATTTTTTTCATACTTTCAATTTTTACATTCAATTCGATACAATCGTTCTACTTCAGAAGGTGCATGGAGATCAAGAATCCGGTTGTGTTCTGTTGCTAAAGAAGAAATGAGTGTCATGTCATCTTCCGTCAATCTGAAATCGTAAACCTCAGAATTCTCTTCCATTCTTTCTTTGTGAATGGATTTTGGTATGGCAATTATTCCCCGTTGCAAATGCCAGCGCAATATGACTTGAGCAACGGACTTACCATACTTGTTTCCAATAGCCGATAAGACAGGGTTGTAAAACAATCGGTCCTTACCTTCTGCCAGTGGGCCCCATGCTTCGGGTTTCACGCCGAAATCGTGCATAATACGAATAATATCCGGTTGCTGGATGTAAGGATGTATTTCTACTTGGTTTACTGCAGGAATAACTTTTACATTATGGCACAAGTCTATCAGACGGTCAGACTCGAAATTACAGACTCCTATCGCCCGTACACGTCCCGCTGAATAAAGTTCTTCCATTGCCTTCCACGCTCCATAGTAGTCGCCGAAAGGCATGTGAATCAGATATAGGTCAAGATAATCCAGCCCCAATCGTTCAAGTGAGGCTTCAAAAGCCTTTAAGGTCTGTTCATATCCCATTTCGGAAATCCAAGCCTTTGTCGTGATAAACAAATCTTTTCGCGAAACTCCACTTTTACGTATTGCGCAACCCACAGCCCTTTCATTCCCATATACTGAAGCGGTATCTATAAGTCGGTAGCCAACATCTAGAGCATCGCTTACGGCCTGTCTGCATTGCTCAAAATCAGGTATCTGAAAAACGCCGAAGCCTTGCATCGGCATCTTTATCCCATTATTTAATACGGCATATTCCATATTCATTGTCATTTATCAATTTGGCTTTCAGTAAACGGATCTGCCCGATGTCCCATCAATTTGATTTTTGAATACTCCTTGTCAAATTCCTCCATCTCGTAAGAAGTCAGCCGGACAGTGGCTGCACCGAGAAAATCATCCAAATGGGCGGGATTGGTCGTTCCGGGTATCGGAGCAATCCAGAATTTACGTGAAAGCATCCATACAAGGGCGAACTGTGCAGGCGTTATACCTTTACGTTCAGCCCATTTGCGTACCAATGCAACAAGCGGCATGTTATGCTTCAAAGCTTCAGGAGTGAACTGTGGCAGATTCCAACGGCGGTCGCCTTTCTGAAAGCGGCTGTTTTCGTCAATTACCCCGGTTAGAAAGGCTCGTCCTAACGGGCAGTAAGGCACAAAACCGATTCCCAATTCTTCAAGTGTTGGAAATATTTTGATTTCCGGTTCACGCCACCAGATGGCATATTCGCTTTGTACGGCAGACAGCGGACAAACAGCATGTGCCTTACGTATAGAGCGGGCACTGGCTTCGGACATACCCCAATGCAAGACTTTTCCTTCCTGCATTAAGTCTTTTACCGTACCTGCAACATCTTCCATAGGAACATTCGGATCAACACGGTGCTGATACAAAAGGTCGATATGGTCAGTGCGCAGACGTTTCAACGAACCTTCCACGGCTCGCCGGATATGGTCAGGACGACTGTTCAAAGCCGTAGGTTGCCCTTCTTCTACACCGAAACCGAATTTTGTTCCGATTTTCACTTTGTCGCGAAAAGGAGCGAGGGCTTCGCCCACCCACGTTTCACTGGTATAAGGACCATACACTTCCGCCGTATCGAAAAAAGTGACGCCTTTGTCGTATGCCCGCCGAATCAAGGCTATCATATCTTTTTTGTCGTATTTTCCGCCATAATATCCTACCATCGGAAGACAGCCAAGGCCTATTGCCGACACGTCCAAATTTCCGAGTTTACGATATTCCATATTATTCACAGGCCGATTGTTCTTTTCAGTGCTTAATCCACTTTTTGGCATTGAAGAAGATTGCGCAAATATTTTCGATACTCCGGTCAATGCCCCTGCTGCCGACAATGCTGCCATTGATGACATCTTCAAAAAACTTCTTCTGTCCATAGCTTCTAAGTTTTTAATGATTTATACCTATCAATCCACGCAGAATCTCAATCTCGTTATCTTCCAGCCGGTACATCTGTATTTTCTTCTTTCCATCAACAGACATACCTTCAGACAAGAGAAAGTACTGCAACAGTTTCTGCGAACTTACATGATGACGATCCGCGATAAAACATATCGCTTCATCTTCATACAATTCATTTGGAATGGTAATCTGTTTATCCATTTTTATCATCTTATATTCGACAATACAAAATTACCGGGTATGGCAAACAAAAATGTAACGATAAGTGGTGTGTTTGTACCAATTTTACAGATTATTCAGTCTGCTAATCTTATGGATTGATTGGATTAATTGGATTGATTGGATTTTACTACTTTTGCACAGGATATTGGAGAATGCTATGGCAAAGATTCTGAAAGTGAAAAACGTAAAAGACTACAGCAGTTGGTTGGGACACACAGACAGCCATCAGCTGGTGAGTATCATCAACTATGAAAAAGTGTCTCCGGTTCGACATACCCTGAACGATTACAGTGTCTATGGTATTTTTTTTCATGACGAGGCAGAATTTGACTTGTCATACGGATGTGGCAAGTATGACTACAAGAAAGGAACCGTTATTTGTGTGGCTCCCGGACAAATCGGTGGAAAAGAGGACAATGGCGAGCGAGTCATGCTGACTGGATGGGCACTGCTGTTCCATCCCGACCTGCTGCACGGCACTTCGCTGGAAAAAACGATAAAAAATTACTCTTTCTTTGACTATCGTGTCAATGAAGCTCTGCACATGACTGATGAAGAACATGACACGCTTGTATCATTGATGCGTCAGATTGACGATGAGCTACAGAAGCGCCACGATGAATTACAGAACGTTATCCTCGTGAACTATATAGAATTATTGCTTAATTTCTGCCAGCGTTTTTATAACCGCCAGTTCGTTACCCGCCGATTGGAGAACTCGGATATTCTGATGAAATTCGAGACGCTGTTACATAATTATTACGAAAATGGTCTGCAGTTTACATACGGTCTGCCCACCGTGCAATATTGTGCGGATAAATTATGTATGTCCTCCAATTATTTCGGGGATTTGATAAAGAAGACAACAAACTGTACAGCAGGCAGCTATATTCACAGATATATCATTTCTTTAGCCAAGAACAAACTCTCCTCCGGATTGGGAATATCGCAAACGGCATATGAGCTAGGATTTGAATTTCCTCAGCATCTTAGCCGAATGTTCAAGAATATTGAGAACATTACTCCTTCTGAATATTGTAAGAATATCCGCAATGGCAAACATATGTAATTGATTGCCGCATCACGGTTTCACAATCCTACTGACAGAAAATTCTAAAGTACTGATAGAAATTTCTGTCAGTACTTTAGTTTTTACGAAAGTACTGACTGTTTTTTGCGGTAAAAAAGTCAGATACTTCTACCATACATGAATAGGGAAAGCTTTTCAGCTCATGACTTCTAAATCGAAGTCTATTTGTTCAATGCAGTCGGGACATATAATCATGTATCCACCACGTCCACACAACTTGCTCCACGTCCAATCGGGTGACACAAAATATAACCTTATCAACTGTCCATCACATTTTGGGCATCTTTTATCATTCACTGTGTCAACTTTTTCAGGATACTTATACATACTGGCTAATACGTCCTCCCATGGATACAATATCATTTTGTTGAGTCTTGCGTAATGATAACCTTCCTGATTTGTATTTTTCATAATGCTCTCTATTGAATCTGAAAGATTGAGTTTTCTTTTTATCTCCTCAATCAGATTGATTACCATTTGTACGTGATTATCTGATTTATTCATAGAAAGAAATTCAATAAGTTAAACTATGAGATTATTCTATGCAAGCCAATATGGCCGTGTAGTTATCGTCACCATTCTTTTCGCAAAGGAAATCGAAAACATCCAGAATCTCTTGAGGTGACTTATCGTCCATCATCCGTTCCTGAAGAACATATGGAACAATACTTTTATATACACCGTCAGAACAAAGTAATATACGGTCTCCTGCTTCTATATGAAGCTGTATTATATCGGGAACAAGTTTCGCGGAATTGTAAGAGAAAAAACATCTGGAAAGAGTTTCCCAACCGAGAATCCGATTCACATGGTCTGGAGTCTGATATAAGAGCCCGCCATCGTTACGTAAGATATAGCATCTGCTGTCTCCTATGTGTGCTATTGTTAGATAGTTACCTTCTATACTTGCCATCACCATTGTTGTGCCCATTTCTGCGTGTTTCAAGCTATCGGCACGCTTATTCAATTCATTGTAGGCAAACAAACAGGCATCATTCACTTTTTCTTCCGTATCTTTTTCCTTATCATGTCCCTTCCAATAGTCAGCAATAGCCTTGATTACCGTTTCGCTGGCCACTTCGCCAAAAGCATGACCGCCTAATCCATCACATACAATACCTAACCAGCGCGAATTATCTGTTGTCTGAATAACACAGAAAGCATCTTCGTTATTAGAGCGTTTCCCGGTCCTGCTTAGTGTTGCATAGCGTATATTCATATTTCTGTTGTTGTTCGTTTAACATATCCGTCACCAGCCATCACAGGTGGCAAATCCTCTTTTTCCAATTTCTCTTTTTTATATAGATACAAAACAACTGAGTGCCAGTCCGGATAATTTTCACTACCGAGCCGAATCCATTCACCTTCAAAATCCGAAGCTCCATTATTTCCCAATCCATCTATCAGGTAATCACCGTTACACAAGTCTTTTCTACTTGTTATTACGATATTTTCCTCAAACATCTTTCCAAAAACTTGGATCAGCCACTTTACCTTATTTGCCACGACAGAAGGGTCATTCCATGAAGCAGTCATCAGAATATACAAATCAAAATATGCATGAAGTTCAGACAGGGCTTTGATTGCTCCCTGCATTTCATCCATCCCGCCTTGATCCATCCCAGGTGTTTCATCGGTCCGGTTTTCTTCCAAGAAATGACAATCTGCCAGTATATTGTCCATATTAATGAAAACACGTTTTCTACGTTTTGGCAGCTTCTTGTCACGTTTATCATAAGCATCTCTGATGCCTGTCAGTATGCTGCATAATTCTTGTGAGGTCAGAATCGTCCTGTAAGGATTCACCTCTCCTATGGAATGAACCAGTGCCATCCCACGTGTCTGCATAAGTGCGTCACGAAATCTCTGACTTTGTTCAAACATAGCCTGATAAGCACGTCTCACCAGTTGCTGGAATTCTTCACCTTGTCGGTCAATAGCGTGTCCTTTCCACCATACTATCTGGTCAGTCTGCCATGATGTGACACTGCGTTTTCTGGCATTGCCTCCCTTCATACTGCAAATCTGCCTCTGTTTATCTCCATCCTTATATTTCAACGACTGCAGGAAACCTTCCATACTGCCGCATACCCTTCCTTCAAAGCGAAATCCGTTACTACAAAGGTTACTTAAAACATTGGACGGATATAAGCCGTCAGACCGAATATCCAAAGTATTGGTAACAGGGTCAAAATAATCCTTCGAACCCTTTCCGCCATTGCCGGTCATATCTCTATTCTCTTTCATTGTTGAAGCGAAAAACTCTTCTCTATAGATTCTCCCATATTAATATTTCTATCATCAAGGTCAAATATATCCAGTTCGTCACATACTGCAAAAGCTTTGTTCTGTCAAATGGAGAATTTCCGGAATCAATATATTCGACATTAAATCCAGACCGGTACGCCGCCTCCCACGGCAACGGTCCGGTCCCTCCGGCATAAAGAGGACCTCATAATGAAAGCTGCTCAGCCGGCAATTTTCTTCCGCCCGGAAAGGACGGATAAAATCAACGGTCGTTTTGTTCCATGCATGCTTCCTTTGACAATTGAACACAGCCCTCTTTTTTTCCGGCCAACATTACGGTTTCCGCCCGATGCACTTCCATGCCTGACGGCAGGCCGCCGCAATGCTCGGTTTCATTTCTTCCGACAGCAGTTCGAGGGAAGCAGCCAGTTCATTCTTCAGTTCCGGAAAGACCCTGCACACCCCGGCAACCAGTTTAATCATCACAGAACGGCTGCTGTCCGCTTCCTTTCCATCTGTCATTCCACACAGACAATAGTCCAGCAGGTCCGCTCTGAAGTCCTCCGTCACCGGCAGGTCTGCAAGGAGGGAAAGCAGCAATGCGCGGCGTATTTTCAAATCGGGCCGCATCGCCATATCGACCAGTTCATCATAAAAGGGCAGCAAGTATACCCGCTTGTCTTCCCCGGACAGGTGCGACAATATCCATGCCGCATTGCCGGCACGGCGCGTATCGCCCGTTGTGAGCAAGATTCTGCATAAACGGGAAATGCCCTGCTCATCGTTGTGCAGCGCTCTGGCATATTCCACCACTCCTGCTCTGGAGAGCCTTTCGCTCAGGCAGTTTTCCCATTCTGATTGTTCGGACATCGTTTCTGAAATCTTAAGCAGGTTTTTATCCCTACGTTTTTTACTGTTACAAATTTCACATTCTCTCGCTTCGGATGTATTTCCACATTGTTTATCCACGTCTCTAAATTAGCATATAAATTCCACTCCACCCCATCCGCGTAAGAAATTTTTCCAAGCATACACTTCTTCCGTCGCCTGCGGGGAGGGATAAACAGAACGCAGCGGCTGCCATTCCCTATGACACGGAACAAATCATCCCGCGGCCCCCACTCCTCCCCCTGCGGTACGCCATACGAACCTATACTGCCGGGAAACGGGGAAACTATACAATGGTGGACCAACACCGGGAGCGCCCTGTTTCCGTACAACAACGGTTCCGGGCACAACACGGCATGCCTTCCCCGAAAAACAGTTTTTTCAGCCTACCGCATTCAAGCTTTATGCAAATTAACTTATCTTTGCCTTCGCAAGTGGTGAAACGCAGTCCTTCCTGACTTTTTCCCTGCCCGGCGCGACGGAAACCGCACACGTCCCCGCCCGTCTCACCGCACAGGGCCCCGAAGACACGATGTGTCTGCGAGGAACCCTTCGAACCGAATAAAACCATTAACTTACTATGAAAACGAAAAACAACTTACGTCTGCTCCGGACAGCCATGGCCGGAATCTTACTGTTGCTCTGCCTTCCCCTGTCACTACATGCCAACAAAAATGAAAAGGCAGCACGGGCGCTGGCCGAACGTCTGTTCCCGACACAGGCATCACAATTTGTATTCGAACAGATTGAACCTGAAAAAGGACAGGATGTCTTCGAAATCGAGAGTTCGGAAGGAAAAATCCACATCCGGGGCAATTCTGCCAACTCCATGGCGGTGGGACTGAACCATTACCTCAAATACTACTGCCACACCACGATTTCCTGGTATGCTGACGACCCTGTGGAAATGCCCAAGGTGCTGCCCGACCTCCCGAAAAAGATTCGGATTGCCGCCCGCATGAAAAACCGTTTTTTCCTGAACTACTGCACCTTTGGCTACACCATGCCCTGGTGGCAGTGGAACGACTGGGAGCGCTTCATCGACTGGATGGCCCTCAACGGCATCAATCAGCCGCTGGCCATCACCGGACAGGAGGCCATCTGGCTGCGCGTATGGAAAAAACTCGGCCTGAATGAACAGGACATCCGGGAATATTTCACCGGTCCGGCCCACCTGCCCTGGCACCGCATGACCAACATCGACCATTTCCAGGGACCGCTGCCCTATTCCTTCATGGAACATCAGGAGAAACTGCAGAAACGGATTGTAGACCGTGAACGCGAACTCAACATGACGCCCATCCTGCCGGCCTTCGCCGGACACGTGCCACAGGCGCTGACAAAGGTCTACCCGAATGCCAAAATCAACCGCATGAGCTCGTGGGGCGGTTTCCGCGACACCTTCCGCAGTTACTTTCTCGACCCGCTCGACCCGCTCTTCCCGGTTATTCAAAAGGCCTATCTGAAGGAACAGACCCGCCTCTATGGCACAGACCACATCTATGGTGCCGACCCGTTCAACGAAATCGAATCGCCCAGTTGGGAGCCGGATTACCTGGCCACCGTAGCCCGCACCATCTACCACACCATCACGCAGGTGGACCCCGAAGCCGTGTGGCTGCAAATGACCTGGCTGTTCTACTTCGACCGCGGCCACTGGACAGGTCCCCGCATCGATGCCTTCGTCAACGGCGTGCCGCGCAACAAGATGCTGCTGCTCGACTACTATGCAGAAAATACAGAAATATGGAAACGCACCAACAGCTACTACGGACAGCCCTTCCTGTGGTGCTATCTGGGCAACTTCGGCGGCAACACCATGATGAACGGCAACCTGAAGGAAACGGGACGCCGCATTGAGAACGTCTACCGCAACGGAGGCAGCAACTTTGCGGGCATCGGCTCCACCCTCGAATCGTTCGACGTCAATCCCTTCATTTATGAATACGTATTTGAAAAAGCCTGGCAACACAACACCAGCGACGAGCGCTGGATGACAGCACTGGCCGACCGCCGCTACGGAAAACCGGACGAAAATGTACGCAAGGCCTGGCAACTGCTCTACGAAAAAGTATATGCACAATCCAGCATGCTGGGCCGCGGCACACTGACCAACGCCCGCCCCACGTTGAAGGGCAGCGGCACCTGGACCGTCAATCCCAGCATCACCTATGACAACAAGGAGCTGTTCCGCGCATGGGAATTGCTGCTGGCCGCCCGCAACGGTTCGCAACGCGACGCCTACGTATTCGACGTGGTGAACGTGGGCAGGCAGGTATTGGGCAATTACTTCCAGCGTCAGTTCAACGAGTTCATGCAGGCCTACCGGCAGCAGGACGAACTGGCAGCCCGCCGCAAGGGGGCAGAAATGGAGGAGCTGCTCAACGACCTGGACCAGCTGCTCTCCTGCCATCTCACCTTCTCCTACGGACGCTGGATCAACGATGCCGCCGCCTTCGGAACAACATCGGCCGAAAAGGAATACTACAAGCACAATGCCCGCACACTGCTCACGCTCTGGGGCGAAAGAGGACAGTCGCTGAACGATTATGCCAACCGCTCGTGGGCCGACCTGACCCGCACCTATTATGCGCCGCGCTGGCACGCCTTCATCAACGACGTGTGCAATGCGCTCGCAGAAAAACGCCCCTTCGACGAACAGGCTTTCCGCGAAAAAGTGCTTGACATGGAGGCCGACTGGGCCGCAAACGACCACAACGGAGCTACCACAGCCCGCACCGACGGTCTGCAGCTCGCCTTCCGGCTCATGGAGAAATACCGGCAACGCATCCTGGAGTAAACCGCCGTTGCCACAGGCCATTCCGCACGGCCGGTTATCATCCCAAAACAGTCAGTACTTTAGAAAAACTCTTATCCCAAATCGGCCAATAGAGCTTTCATTGCCTATTATTTCTAATGACCGATTTGGGTTAATGGTGATTTTCCAATATAATTCACTATCCTTTTGAATATCATTCGTAAGTTCCTACAATTTATTAATCAATCTTTTCATCAGGACCATACATTCACAACATCATCTTCTGAATAATCATTTGTGTATTGGCATAAAAAGGAACATCAGTCTTACCCAGAACCGTAGTCGGCAACGTAGAAAGTTCTGCAAGATTATCCATAGGCACAAGTACCTTCTTTGCTCCGTTTTCCGACAAGATTGAAACCTTGTCACTGAAATTAATAGCACGTTCGATGGCACCACCGATAGATATATTGCCAATAATACCCAAAGCTGGCTTCAAGTTCTTGCTGAATACAGATGAAATGATAGCAGCAAAGACCGCTCCACCAATTCCACTCTGCACTGTAGAACCTAATAAAGCTGTTACCTGAACCGTCACATCCATGTTGGCAAAAGAACGTTGTTGAGAAAGCAACATCTTCTCATTTGCCCTCATATAGTTATATGTATTCTTAATATCCTCTTTGACAGCAGTTGAATTCGTTCCACTGATATTCAGCTTTCCATTACCTGCCATTGTGATTACTTCTATCTTTACCAAAGCAACCTTATCCCCATCCGATGTAGCAGAATAACAGGTGCCAGGAGGCAATGGAGAATCACCAATCAGCCCATTTCCTCTTTCTTCCGGTACTGGAACAAAAGTCTCTTCCTGTGTTTCCTTATCTATATAAGAGAAATTCGTGTCCCAAAACTCCATTCCGCCAATACGTTTCAACTGCTCTTTTACTCTTCTACGCATTTCAATAGCCCATTCCAGATAAACACGTACATCTTCCTTAGTGTACTTTCCATCCGGATGCAACAGTTTTATAAGTCCTGAAACCGTCTTACGAACCGGTTTCGTATCACGCTGACGCATTTGTGAACCTAATGTGAAATATTCATCTATGGCGTTCGTATAATTGTCCTTTCTTAATGCATGAAGCATTTCACTGAAGAAGTCCGTACTGAAGCCAAAATGATTAGTGAAATTGGCAGGTGCAAATTTCATGATTTCCCACCCCGGCAAGAAAAAACCAATACGATCAAGAAATGCTGTGTCATCCGATATCTTATCAGAAAACGGACTGAATAAATGACTGGTCTGTAATACTGTTTCTACAGGCTGATTGATATTACCGTTCAGGATAATAGAAGCATTTGCTGATTTCTCACCTGATTTTCCGGCCCTTGAGAAAGAACCCGATTCCATATAGTCCTTCATCAATGGCACCACTTCACGGTCTTTAAACAATTCATCTGTAGATTCATCGAAACATACGGCATCCCATTTACCCATTGCTCCGATCTGACCATTGGAATTATTCACAAAAAGAGAGGCAGCCGTACCTTGTCCTCCAGAAACCAACATGGAGTATGGCGACAATTCCTTGAACACGTATGATTTACCTGAACTTCTCGGACCGAGCTCAGCCATATTAAAGTTAGTTTCTACCATCGGTATGAAACGTGAAAGAAGAAGCATCTTCATTCGTTGTGTCATTCCTTCCGACTCCGGTTCATAACCTCCGCTACGCAACAATATGTTCAACCACTCTTCATTGGTAAAATTCCTTCTGTTGTTGCTTATTCTGGACATATCAAAGCTCGATAACTGAATAGGGCGAACTTTAGATACTACGAACGGATACAGCTTACTGCCAATTGCCATAGTAGAATCATACGCTATATCCACGATAGCCCATATTCCACCCATCATCATCTTTTCATGTTCCGTCACAATCCTGTCATCTATATTGGCATCACGAATATTCAGGTTTGAAAGTTCTGCCCAATACTTATCCTTAGAAGCATCCAAACGAACAGAAATCTTATCTATCACTTTGTAAGAACCTTCTTCCCTTATCTTTGCCTGTATCAGATTAGCTTCATCCGGATTGACATAATGTTTACGGAGAACATTTTTCACATTCTCAACTCCTTCCTTGATTTTCTGTTCATCATCCGTACTGCATGAATTTGCAAGCAAATATTCCAACACAAAAACCGGCACATTAGCACCACCTTTTACAGAACGAACCACGTCTTTCCGAACTACATATCCCTGAAACTGGTCCAATAATTTTTTATCTAATTCCAACATAATACCATCTTTTAAAATAAGTCATCCAAATCTCGAGACACTGATTTTTTCACATCACAGAAGTCCACTTGTTGCTGCGTCTGAATATCTACGACCACAACTTTCACATTTCCAGTTGCTGCCAATGCAAATTCAGCTTCCTGCACAGATGAAGGAGTCATTCTATATACCGAAGACGTACTCAACAAAGTTCCATTTCCATAAATCTGAATAACCACTTTTCTTTCTGCCTTAAACAAAGTATTCTCTACACTTTCAGCCTTCAGCTTAACCGTGAAATAAGTTCCTATAACATTTTGCAAAGCTTGTTTGTTAGCAATGGAAACCCCTAAAGACTCCTGATTTTCATTTGCAAACTCATAAGCCGGAATAATACATTCCTGAGGAGTAAATCCACCATGTGCGTAACCATATGCACCTTTTGAAACAAACGGTTTGTCCGACTTTGCATAATACTGGTATTGACTCTCCTTATACTTCTGGCTCCAAACGATTATATTTTCATCTTCCAAAGTATCATTTGCCAGACAGAACCTTTCCTCCGATTTGATTATATCTCCATCAGGAACCGGAATTTTATCCGCTTCATCCAATATACCGGTTATCACAAATCCATGATCGGCAGTAAGATACACTTTACTATACCCCATACTAAAGAGTTCATTTACTTTTTCTGAAACAAAAGCCTCGTATGCATTTATATCTTTCAATCCAGCCAGTTGTTTCTTTTCGCCAACCTGGTCTATATCACCGAACATCAATACTAACTTATTAGCCGTTACTCCACTGTTGAGTTTTTCCAGTTGGATAACCTCAACATCAGGGATTAAGGTCTTCAAATTGTGATATCTTGTTTGGGCTACATCTTCCACTTCCGCACAACCGAAAAGCGAACTCATGCCATTCTCCGTTACAGATGGCAATTCAGCAAAAGCTATGTTCTTCTTTCCCTTAACCTTGAGTTTATCTGCTATGGATTCCGCTATTTCAAGTCTCAACCCGTCACAAACTATTACCGCTATCCTTCCATTTCCAGAAAGTTTATCAGCTATAAAGTTTCTTTGAGTTGGTTTATATTCATCTGCTAGTCCAAACCAACGGTCAAGCAATTCTTTATTATATTGTTCGTATCTGTATTGATAAGGGCGCAATAGTTTTTCTTCCTGAAGCCATGCCACATACAGATGTCTTATGGCTGAATCCAAAGGAGCAAAATGTGATTGATAATAAGTTGCCAGTTGAGAAACGGTATTGATTTTATAAAGCTTCTCATTCTTGAAGTCAAGCAATACCTTTACGTCCTTCAACCATTCAGCCTTATATGATTCTGCTTTCTTACTTTTAGTTCGATTGTGGACATATTGCTGGAATCCGATAATATATTCATTGTTCTCCAATGCAGCGCTGAGTTGCTTGAAATACAGTCTGTCCAACTCAATAAGACAATGATCCGGATGGGTATTCAATACAGACACTCCTTGAGGCATCTTGTATTTCTCGATATAGTTCAGTAAAGGCTCCCTCATTGAATTACTGTCCACACACTTATAATAGATTTTCAAAAGTCTTTCTGATATGTTATTATGAATCAGTCCGTCAAATATCGTACCAGCCACCGACTGTGCCAATATTTCCACAGGCTGTTCTGTCTGTGGTTTTGAGATAAGGCTATAAACTTCAGATTCAAAAATCTTCCAGACATCTCCATCCATATTCTTTTTAATTTCTTTAGGATGATGCAGCAAGTCTATTACCAGTCCGTCCGTGTCTAATGGCTTGATTATTCTCTTATTTACCCCTTGCCACCAATTCAAGTCTTTTCCTTTGCTTAATTTGGCAGCCATCAGAAGTTCCTGCTTTTCTAATTCTGTATTTTCCTTTATACCTTCAAACAGATGCCTTCTGATATAAGCCTCCATATCATCCAGCACAATACAACCGTAAGTTTCCGCATACTCTAACAGAAAACATAAAGAATCCGGCGTATTCTGTTTATAGAATACCACCTTCTTGCCTATACAGTCTTTTTCAGCCTTGTATCTTGCCTCTATCTCGTCTATTTCCTCATTGCCTGTATTGATCACCACTACATCCGAAGGCAAATAATCCAACAGGAATCTGCCTTCTCCTGAAGCATCTGTCACCACCACACGGTCATGTACAGCCAATACTTTATTTATATCGTTTTGAAACCATCTGTCAATCATGATATTCTATAATTTAAAGCTTTATCTCTTTCAAAATCGATTTTTTCTCTTTCTTTATTTTTAATTTTAAAAATGACAAATTATTTAATTATCAATATATTAGTAATTCTCATTTCCAAATCTCATTTCCAAATCGTTTTTTATCATTTCTTCTATTCTCAATTTTGGAAATGAGATTCATCATTTCTTCAACTTGTATTTTATCCATCTGTTTTCACCTTCCGACTCTATTATTCCATCAGAAAGCATAGCCTTAATCTGTTCCAGAACTTTCTTATAAGGAATCTCGATTCCGATTCTTTGCTGAATGTCCTTCAATCCGGAACATTCATATATCTTCAAGTCTTCAATAATAAGCTCACGAAGTCTGTAAGGCTCAATTCTCTTTAACGAAGTAGTACCCTTATAATCACTCTGTTTTAAAACAGATGCATTCACTCTATATTCTTTCCCTCTATTTCTACCTGAAGTTTCAACGATACCATCATCCACCAACTTATCAAGCCATGGAGAAAGTTCATCCCGGTTTTTCAGATTCAGCAATTTTATCAGATCTGCCGCCGAAAGACTTTCATGCTGTGCTATCAACCCTAAACAGATAATTTGTTTCTGACGTAGTTCCGTTACCTGCAAAGCATAGCGAATCACCTTGATAGCTTCCTGACTGATGATTCGTCTTCCTACTATAGCCTTCACATAATCATCCCCTTCCTCAACTATTGGGATCTGTTTTCCATTGGAAAGAAGTACTTCATACATCTTGTCATATCCGGAACCTTCACGCTCCATCATTTGAAGGGCATAGCACAAATTGGCAAAATGCTCGTTTCTTTTTACCGTTTTATGAAGAATATTCTGCGGAGTTACTCCCAATGGCAATGCTCCAGGATTGACCACTTCAATCCTGTCCGGATGGATATTGATAAAAATATCTCCTCTCACCGTATAAGGGCGGTGCACCAACGCATTACAGGTCAATTCTCTGACTACCGCTTCGTCATACGCAGGAATTTCCTTGCGGAACAGTCCGTCACTGATTTCATTGCTTTCCCTCCAAACAGGCACATTGTTCCATATCGCTTCAATGATTTCCTGAGGATTCTTGGTAAAGTCATCAATCAGGTATTTCCATACCTTATCCCCATACTGGTCAAACTGAATACACTGCACCACAGGCGCATTCATCAGTCTGCCTCGTTGCGATTGGGTTCCGATAAAAAGCACTCCCAAATTGGTCATTTTATCCGACTCTTCCACTGTCAGGAAATAATAATCCAACAGCTCCTTATCCTCTTTCTGTTTTACGAAATCTGACACACGGTTTGAATTCCGTAAATTTTGAAGCAGCATATTTAATTTCTCCTTGTCAGCATCTTTCCAGCTCCATTTGCTTTCCTCATCTTCCCAACGATAATAACCTTTTTCAGCAGAAAGGCGGGTTATGTCGTCTCCTGTAAGTGGCCTACTTTCATCACTTACCCGTGTGAAATATTTACCGGAGGTAGTAGAAGCAGAAGAAGTTCCACGTGCTATATGCAGACGGATATATTGCCCACCGTTTTCATGCGTCAGGATCTCGGCATGGGCAGACACATTATGTGTTTTACCATTTATTTTTTTCTCCAAGTTAATGGCAACATCTTCTGAGACTTTCTGGTCTGCCGGTGGTGCATCCGCATCATCTTCTATGCCATAGTCTATCACGCCACCCTGTGCATTACTGAAAGCCACACAGTCTTTCGCCACTTCGTTCCAGTCTGCACTCTTTCCGGTAATCTCACGGAGAGATTTTTTATCGTATAGTGAATTTTCCTCCATAATCTTTTCTTTTTTGTAATCCTATTACCAGTCAGCATTCAAGTATTTTTTGAGCTGTCCGGCATTCAGCACCTCATAACTCAACAAGCCTGCCTTCTGCAAAGGAGCAATGTTCTTGCCTACACCGTTATCTAATTTCGGATCGTAACCGCTTGCCAACAGTTCATCTATCTTTTCCGCAAACGCTTTCAGTTCTTTCAACTGTTCTTTAAGTTCTGCAGCTTCAAGCTTACCATTGACGGTACTGATATCTACACCCGAAAGACGGTCGTTCAAGGCAGTTTCCCTATTGGCTATATAGACACTCTTTATGCGGAACACTGTATCACGACTCCACTTATAGATACTGATATACAGTTCTATGGCATGATGCGGACCACTTGTCAGATGCCAGATAAACGGAGTCTTTGGCAGATACATAAAGAGATTCAGATGATCACTCAGTTGTTTGAAGAACTTTTCCTGCAAATATTTATCCAATGGTGTTCCAAGCAACTGAATAATCTGTGAGATTTGTGCCGAGTTATATCCTCGCTCCACCAATTCCTGCTCTATACGACCAGCCAACTGTTCTTCACCCATACGTTCTGTCAATGGAATTACCCCATCATCATCTTTTGCCAATACACTACGGATTACGTCTGTTATCAGTTCAAAAGCCAATACCTGTGTACGTTGTGGCGGCAATATACCGGCATTTTTAAACTGATACCATACTTCTATCGGATTCATCTTATGCTTGATGCAGAATTCTTCCCATCCGTTGTTATTCTGATAGAGTGATTCAAAGTCATCAATATACGGTTGATCTTCGTTTATCTCCAATGAGTCGATATGCTCTAATACTTCTTGTGAAGCAGGGAATTCGGTATTGGTTAATAGCCATTCTTTATAGGCTTCTTTGGCTTGTGAGGAAACACTGTAATCACCAACTGGAAGACCTTCTTTATCTATAACCATTTGACGGTCATGAATTGATAGTTCATAAACATCAAATACAACCACATCTATAACAGATTCATTTAAAAGTACAAGTGTTAATAAAGCACTTTCATTTTTATAAAAGGTTGCTATGCAATCATCTATGTTATTCAAATTTGTTATTGGGGAACCTTCATAATTAATCTCCCTTATAATATACTTACATAAATGTCTTTTTATATTTACACAAGATTCACTTAATGAATCTAAAATTCTACCGTGACAAACATCAGGTGATTTATATGGCATTCGTTTTATATCTCCAACTGTCGTATTTACAGTAGGGTTTAGACAACCAAACACATAACTTCCCAATGAAGAGTTTAAGATAGATAAAAGAATATAAACATTCACTACATCTGAAAATATAGACCTAGAACCAGTATCAAACACAGAATCCTTTGGAAGATATCTAAAACTTACTCCCTTAGACCCAGCACCTGTAAATGTTATTCCTTCTTTAAAATAATATTGCTCATTATTAGGAGTCGCTTTAATATCACCTTTTAAATATGTTCCATTTTCTCCCCACAATAACACTAACCACAAATTTCCATACCATTTACAGAATTCTCCACCTTTAGCATACATAGGATACATAAGAGAAGCAATGTGTTTTTCATTTTTCTCCCACCAAAATCGTAGAAATTTATAATTATTAGCCGTTTTACATCCTTCCACAATATTACTTATTTCATTAAAAGAACAAGTATTAAATGCTTCTCTAAACTCATCCGAAATCCAATAAATAAAAGGATAAGATTTTATTCCTTTTAATTTTGATTGAGGTAGTTGATAGACATGCTTATTTTGCGATTTAGTCACAATATCATTTAATGCCTCCAGACAATATTGCTTTTTATATTTTTCATGAGGTGTCCTTGTGTATTGATCTAGTGAAATAAATAATGAATCATTATTCTTTGTGTCACCATCCTTCTCCAACACATAGAAAGCTGGATCAACCATCACTGTGCCAAACAAATTACTCAGACCATATTCAACAAATAAATTAATATGAGTATGATTTAGTATATATTTTCGAACATCTTCAAATGTCTTTATATACATAAAAGTCATAGGATGAATCATCCCCACCTTGCTATCATCACCAGCCAGTTCACAGCATCTTTTGATAAAACAAGCATAAAGATTGGAATTAAACTTCAATGGTTTGGAGTAATTTATACTCACAAAATTTCTCAATTCATTCCCAAAATCTCCACTATCTGTATAAGGAGGGTTTGCTACAACCACATCAAATTTCGTACTTAGAATATCCAAAAAAGTAATGGCATCGTTCGCCTTTGACAATGAATATTCATTGCTGCCTTCTCCTGTCCACTGATGAACCTGATTGCGCAAAGTAGTAATCATCTGATGCTTGAAATCAAACATATCCGCTTTCCACTGATTGGCAAACATATCTGAAGAATCTACCGGCAGTAAGGCATCCAACTGCTCTTCTACTCGAATCAAAGAGCCGAATTTATATGCAGCACGTAAATCTTCCCAAATAGAACGGATTGTTTTTTGTTGTGCTTCATTCCAGTCTGAACCCAACATGAAAGCAGCTTCGACCTGGTTATACTCTGGAAGTTCAAAATGTGTACTTACCACATGCGTATAGGCAGGCATAGCTCCTCTACGTCCTTTCAGTTGCATAGCCTTAATAAACAAAGCTATTTGGGTAAGCTGTACTGCACGTTCATCCAAATCTACACCATAAAGGTTGTTTTCCACAATCAGTTTCGGTATATCCCTGCGTGAATAATCAGCATCATACTGGTCTATCTGGTTCAGGTACAAATCATAGAACAGTGAAAATGCATAAATCAGAAAGTTTCCGCTACCACAAGCCGGGTCTATAAGTTTGAATTCTTCCAGCTTCTTCGGATGACGCATTTGTGAAGTAGGCGCATTAGCAATCAGATATTTCACCTCACCATCTTCATCATAGATAAAATTACTCTCCGGATACATTTCCAAATACATCTTTCCCAATGTATTGTCCACCAAGAATTTTACTACCCATTGAGGAGTATATACCTGGCTCTGTAAAGAGACCTTGTCATATTCTGTTTTATCACCGGAATCTTTTAATGCAAGTTTCTCTACTGTATTGAAGTTCTCGTACAACCAGCCCAATATATCATCGCCTTTCCAAATATCCGCACCGCAATCCGCATCCTGTTCTATTTCGTTGAAAGCAGTAATAATTTCAAACAATTCATCGGCTGTAGGCAGCATGGCGTATGCATAATCGGGGCTATACAAAGGGATCTTGTAATTTTCGGAAAGCTCCTGAAATTTATCTTCCAGGAAATGCTTCAAGCCCATACGTTCCGCATTCCGTTCATCCGTATATTCTTCCAGCCATTGTTTATGCGCATACGAAAGGTTTCCATGCTCCACACGGCGACGGATTACTTCCGGGAAAAGTTCCCTGTCTTCCATCACCTTCAAAGCAGCCAGGCGATTGAAAAGCGTGAAGGTACATTCATTGATGGTTTCCTTTCTCGCTTCTGCATAATCATTACCTAACGCCTGCTTATGCGTTTCAATAATGGCTTCCAGTCTGTTTCTTTTCTCCCTGTTACCGGTTGAAGTATTTTCCTGAAGTTCTTTTTCCTCCGATGCTTCCAGTCCCAAACGGGAAAAACGGTTGTCAATGGCCTGCTGTATCAGGCTGCGTATATGGAGTACATGATCTATCAGTTTCATACACAACAAGAATTTATATTATTGTTAAAATAAAATAACTAATTCAATGGAGGTAACGTCTTATCGCATCTCTGAGCATTGGCGTGAGCTAATACCTTACCAACAGAGGTTATTGAAAATGCATAAGGAAGCTTATCCCACCAAAGCTTTAATTTATTTAGATTTGGACGTTTCATCCATTCATCCATAAAAGTTTTCTTTACCTTGGTCATTAAATTAGAATCCTTAGAATATAATTCAATAACTGAATGGATTGCTTGTTTTTGTATATCGGAAAAAGGTATGAAATTCTTGCTCCCATTTACAAAAAGTACTATCTGCATATTTTGAATTTCTTCAATGTTGTTAATTCTAATCCGAACAAAATCAGAATTTAATGCATTTTCTACTAGAATCATATTAAAATTTAACCCATTTTTTTGCAATATATCTTTTGCTTGATTATATTCTTCAGAGTCTTTCTTTATACCAACAACTGCTATGCCATTCAACATTGTTGTATAAATATCTTCTATACTCTTAAATTTTCCGATTTGATTTATACGAACAGCATCTAAAATATCTAAATGTTCAATCCAATCATTACTTACAGGCAATTCAGAATACATAATTTTTCCAAATAAATCATTTAATATATCCAATGCTTGATTTGCATCAGCAGATGTTGGAATAAAAGTATTAACAGAATGAACAACCGTCAAAGCTAATAATGCTTCATCAGATATATCCTCAACAATTTCTACAGCACGGTGAACTCCCGTTCTCACATGACGATCACTACCTCTTTCTATTCTATGAACCAATAATTCTGATAATAAATCATAATCAACTTCACGTTCAGTAGCTGCAGCACTTTTCTGAGCTTCAACTAACAATAATTGAAAACTAGGATCAGCAAAAGCCTTCAAGCCATCATTAATAGCCTCCATCTTAGGTATAAGTTTATTTTCTAAATCCTTAACTCTTTCATTTGCAATCTTTATTGCCTCCTCTGTAAAACTATTCTTGGCGATATTGTATTTTTCATCATAAATCTCTCTCGCACGTTTTTCATCAATTCCTATCGTAAGATTCTGAATTTGAATTTGCTGAGAATTATCACCTGCTTTCTGTATTTCCATGATTCGTTATACTCCCTATTTGTGTTTGATTTGAATTATTTCCTGCTTTCTGACTCTGAGAAACTTTATTCTTTATTCCTATTCTGTAACCGATAAAGCCTCCGCTACATAAGCCTACTATCAATGAAACAATTTCAGTTCCAATACCATCAAAAATCCAATCCATAAATCAAATTTATATTATAAAAAACGATCTTATTAATCACTATTTAATTATCAAAATTCAAAATATCATCCTCACCAAACATATTCAGCATTGCCAACTGCTGTTTTAGCCAAGACCTGTATTCAGCAACAGAAGCGGTACCCTTCGGCAACTTCGCTTTCATATTGCGCTGTATAGGTTTTGGTGCCGGCTTATCTTCCGGAATCGGAGCATCAGGTAACTTAGGGATATCAGGTTTCTTTGGTGAAGGATCTTGGGTTATAATCTCTGTATCCCACAAACTAATTTCCTGCTTATCTATACCCAAATTCGTAATCTTATATTCAATGTCACGCAACAACATGCCTGTATTGCTACACTTCACGCTCCATTTATCTAAGTTTACTTTAACAGTTGCATATCGTTTCCATGATTTTTCCAAATCTTCAATCTTGCGATAGAGTTTTGTATTCCATTCCTTAGGATATTGGTCTATCTGACTCTTCAGTTCATCT